>Ga0209367_1000023_pt1 | contig 86473 bp, 49 predicted proteins | sample WorMetLIZISLAND2_FD_187412 | JGI IMG/M metagenome (GOLD analysis project Ga0209367, IMG submission 187412) | Marine gutless worms symbiont microbial communities from Max Planck institute for Marine Microbiology, Germany - Olavius geniculatus... ...
ACCCCCAAACGCCATTTCCTATACTTAACGTTCATCGCCCTTACAACAGTGTCAGCACTACCGTGCTGCACTGTGATACCATCATCGCATCGTACTCTATCCGTGGCCGTTACTTACGGTACATGAATACGATAGGCCTACCGTCTTTGCTGGCGAGCTCGGTTTAAACGGTTTCAGGTCGAGTCTCTTTTCGGACAGTCTCCTGGCCGGTGGCAGCGGCTTGTCGTTCTTGTACGGGTTCTCGTCGAAGAAGTCTCTCGGCGCCATGTTGAGACGGAACGCGCCGCCCTTCGTCTGCTTCTTGTGCGCCTCGTTTTCGCGCTAACAAACAACACAAAAGTCGTTACATTCGCTTGCTATAATGCAAACATCCCTGACGGGGACATGAAGAAATTTCGATGGAAGAAAATTATGCCTTTTTTCTTCAGCTTAGTTGAGTGTACTTTTTAATCTTCGTCTTATTTCCGCGTGCCTCTTTAAACTGGTTTTAATCTACGTTGGTTGTAAGCTGCCAAATAAACCAACACCTTAAATGAATCGTGGAAAAGGCGGAAAATAGGCCTAATCTCATTGTACTAACTACCGCGTGACTTCACTGTTAGTGTTAATTTGTTACGTGTCTTTGCAGTCTTAGGACTTAATGCCACATTAAAGGAACTCGTTCATCATCATCATCATCAATCCCTTCTTGAGCGACTGCGAAACGCGATTGCAGAAATTTGCTGTACGTTGTTCGTCAGTGAGCAGGTGCCCCTTATAAAACAACTTTATAGTAAAGTAGGCACTACTGCTATTCCACATACAACAATGACGCAAAAATACTCCAAAAGTTCCTGGGCCCGCTATCAACATTAAATCAACTGAGATTTGGCCACAACTATCCAGAAATTAATCAAAATTTGTTCAAAATGTCTGAGTCAATTTGACAACTGTCGCTGACAGACAACAACAAGCAAGCAAACGAACAGCTCAGAAGCAAATCATATACGCTGTGTCCCAAAAAGCATCCCCGCCATTTTCGACTATAATTTGAAAAACTATTATCAGATTTTGATAATTTTTGGTACGAATATTCCTGATACAACTTGCCATCAAATGACCATTTAGTTCCCCACCTTAAGAAACGTTTGTTTCTGCACTACCTGGGGAAAACCAAACCAGCGAAATATCACTTTTTATCCAATGCTATATGATTGCTAAATTAGCATACCGAGTGAAACACATTTTGTTTACATTTTTGACACTTTGGCTGATATTTCATCCAGTTGTCCATTTTTACGCGCGATAGCAGAATGCTTCGCGCGTCTTAGCCATAGGCTGGGCGTCCAATTGTCTGTCCGTCCGTCCGTCACAGTGCTGTATCGTGTCAAAACGGTGCAAGCTAGGATCACGAAATCTTCACGATGGGCTACCGCAAGATCTCTAGTTTATCGTGACAAAATTTCGTGCCATTGGATGCAGAGGTTCCCCTCGAACGAGGGCGTCAAAGAGGGGTACCCCCCTAAAAAGACGCTATTTTGCCGTTATTGGCTCGTATAGTGTGAAAATGGTTGCAGATAAGTACAGACATGCTGCTTATCATAACAAGCACTGGTGTCAGGCTTATTAGATTTTTCAACATCGATGACCTTGAACGACCATGAACAGCTCAAAAATGGGTTTTTAGTGAATTTTTCGCAATTTTTGGATGCAGCGCACATTTCAACACTGAATTGCGACGAAATGGCTGGAGATTGACCAAGACAACCTGCGCATGAAATTTTCATCATTGAACGTAGACTTTAGCTGTCCAAGTCCCGACCCCCAATGTTCAAGGAGGCCGGTGCAGGTGGGCGTCAAAGACGGCTACCCCGTTAAAAAGTGGTTATTTTACTGCAATTATCTCGTATAGCGCGAAAACGGTTGCAGATAGACACATATATGCTGCACATCATAGCAAGCAATAGTGACAAACATTTTATTGGTGTCAACGTCGATGACCTTGAACGTTCAATATAAAGGTTTTTAGTAATTTTTTTGCGATTTCTGGCTGCGACAGACATTTTAAGAGTGAATTGCGCCGAAATGGCTGAAGACAGACCTTGACAACCAGCGTATGACATCTTTAACATAGAACGTACATTTTTAAAAATCTAAGTTTCAATGTCTTAAATTCAAGAAGTCTTCCATAAGGAGGCCTCAAATTTAAGTACTCTTTCAAGATGCATTAATATCTTATTGCTGCAGGCCTATACACTGATTGCCACAGTGGCAGGACCGCTGCTATCGTGCGTCACGTAAGCTTTGCTCAAATTACTTTTTCAACTGCCTGCAGTAAAATTGCTTAAAGTGAGAACCCACTATGCGAACACAGGCAAGAAAACGCTTTCTCCATTCACTGACAGCAGTATCGATAGTTCTGCTCCAGACATATCCATGCTGTACATGTCGCTTTTTCACTTCATAAACATTCCTAAATTTCATCTGCATGAACTTCTGCTGCATGACAGTCAAACATTGCAATAGACTGGCTGTTGAGGCCCAGATATTAGGATAAATAGAATTTATTGACGTTTTTTCATTCATTTTAACACGTATTATGCTAGGTCTGCTTTCCTCAAATAGTGCAAAAACAGACGTTGGGTGACGCAGAAACTAAAAACACTTATTTAATAGCCAGTTGTGTCAGAAATATTTCTGCCAAAATTATTAAAGTCTGCTGATCTCTATTCAAGTTACGATCGATAATGTTGGGGATGTTTTTCCAGTTTTCTTTGATTTATTTCAATGCATATTTCGCTTGATTTGCTTTCCCTAAGTAGTGCAGAAGCATACATCAGGTGAGAAACTAAACGGTCATTAGATGGCAAGTTGTGTCAAGAATATTCGTACGAAAAATTATCAAAATTTGATAATTGGTTTTCAAGTTACAGTCGAAAAGGTCGGGGATGCTTTTTTGGGACACAATGAAAATCTTTATTCACCATCATTGGTAGCACAACAAAATAATTAAAGAAAAAAAATAATCATATACAATAATGAGGCAAAATCAGTCACATAACCATAGGCAACAGAATTTTAACTACCCAAGCTTACTGTAATAATACAAACACAATAAAGTCAAGGGATACAAAATAATGACGTAGAAATCTCGAATCCTGTCATTCGAATTTGTGTATAAATTTATGAACACGTTTAGGAATTATGACACTTGGTAATTGAAAAGAAAATGTACATGTACTTCATAAAGGTAATTAACCAAATATTCACAATCAATTAACGTTAATAACGCGTCACGTTATAGTTCATTCATTCCATTGTCGTTTCATCAACAGCAAAAACACGTCATGTAGTCAATATTATTGTCCTCACAATCATTACGGGCCTATTAATGGGCTGGGCTAATATACAAATAAAGTGTTATGGTGTTTTCAATCAAACCGATTGTGAAAAAGCACATTATCATGTGTTTATGTGTGCAACATTTATTCGCAATTTCGCAACGCATGCAGTTCGAGTCAATTGGTAATTAAAAAGCTGTGTTTTCAAAATCAGACGCTTCAAAGCGACATAAGTTGGCCTACAATCAGAAACCAATGGTGCTAATCCAGAATACAGGCCTTGTGCACAATAAGCCGCTAGCTTTCAAGCTTAATCACAGTAAATGTAAACATCATGCATCTCCAGCAAATCAATGATAACAAGAAGGAAATATGCTGCAACAGAAACTGCAAGACAGGCTTTGGAAAGTTTTAGGTTTTTAGAAATTCTAAGAGTTTGTTTTAGCTTTTGGCAGTTTCAATGTATAAACAAGACAAAAGACAAAATTACGACCAAAGAAGAATATCATTCTTCTATCACATGTTGAATGAAAGCATGATTGTTTTACCGGTATTATAGGCCTGCCTGCATGCTACCATAATTGTATATAATAAGCAACTTATATTGTTTTCCCACTAAAAATGCATAATGTAGGTAAAAACTAGAGCATAATATAAAAATGAACATCAGATTTTAACCCTCGTAACGAATTCTTTCTTTATGTTTCTACGCCCAAACGATTGCATAAGATTTCACAACATTCCATTCACACTTTTTTGATTAACTAGATTGACATATGAAAATACAGATAGAATAGACAAGCAATTTCCTTCCTTTGGTAGAAAAAATAATTTTATGTTAATGCCTAATTCAGCAAAATGTTAATAATAATACGTATTACGTAACTCCTTCTTCCTGCTGATGCTAAAAGTCACATGAACATCGCAAACATCACCGTGACATCAGAGAGTGACAAACAAAACTAGAAATATGAAGCAGAGCTCAACGTGAGAAAGCGCGGCGCCGTATGTCCAATCAGGGGAAAAGTTTAGGGGGTTGGAATTCTCCTTGCAGCAAGTCACGTGGCCCGAACTCAAATGCATCAACATGCAACGCATTGTCGACTTCAAATGGGTAAACATTAGCCTTAGCCTCTATAACTTTTTTGTTAGTGGACCAAAATTCACCCAGTTCTTTTTGTTCAACAGAAAATAATCAGCGCTAGACAAGGCATTTTACCGCTTTTTGAAATTTCCCTCGTAGCAAAGCCAAAATCAACTGCATTAACATACACAGAACATGCTGTGTTGACTAAGGGTGGGTAAACATTAGCCCCTATAACTTTGCTGCTAGTAGACCAAACTTCACCCAATTTTTTGTTCAACGGGGGATGGATCGCCCTAAATAATGCCATTTACGTTGTTCTGATATTTGTATCTGTTCCAGCGATATTTGCAGTCAAAGTCGAAAGTTGTCCTAAATTGCGCCAAATTTTGGACATTTTTTGCTCTCCCAAAATTTAAAGCGGTGGTGCCCCCCCCAAAAAAAACTTGTATCCACCTTATCACCCCACCTAGCGGCACATCACGTGGTAAAGTTTTGTGAACTACTCCCCTTAGCTCTAAAGTTATACAGGCTAATACACTACATTTTAAGCCAATTTTTAACCACCCTTTGTAAAAAAATTGTTAGAAAAAACCCCATCCCCGGTGGGGTGTGCGCTAGCAAGATTAGGCCATTCTCTAGCGCCTGCAAAAATTTTGCGGTGCAGCATCCCCCAGGGGCCGAAATATGTTCTTCCGAAAAAGGCAATTTGATGAGTCTGATTGCACTTCTAAATCTCCATGGTTATAAGGTATTTACACGATCCAGCAAACTTCGAGCAACCAACGTCCAGCATTACGGTTGCTGGAAGTTTGCTGGATCATGTAAACACCCCATTAGTAAATCAAAGTTCACCAATCTTTTTCGCCAAAAGCGGGAGGAAATGGTCTTGATCAAGTAGTTTTCTGATTTTGGATATCTCTATCCATTCCAGAGAAATTTGCAGTCAAATTCAGGGGTCCGAAATCATGCCAAATTCAGCATGTTTTTAGCCCGCAACATTTTTGAGGGGCAGGCCCCAAATTATTGGACCGGGATTATAAAATTCAACACGCTTCCGACCATGTGGCAAAATTTTGCAGCGATCAGCCAAAAAACCTTAAAGATCTTGCGTTGAAAACAAAATAAAGAGAACTGCAGTAAAACATAACGCCTTTCCGAACTATCGTTCCAGGCGACCTAACTAGTAAGTAAGTAAGTAAGCGGTGAAATGAGGCTGCAGGTGACTGTTCAAGTTCTTTACAAACCCGGACAATTTCCCGATAATTGTTATATTTGTCTCCAGTGACACCTTCGTGATAGCGACCGATTGTCACATGCACAAAACTGCCCAACAAACATAACCACATAAACACAACCATATCGATACCTCATACACTACTGATGAACAACTGATAAAGAGCACATGCACATGTCACATACATCTGAAGAATATCTGACACATAGAGAATAGGCCAATAAAAAAGTGACACTTTACTTTTGATGATGTGGTTATGCTGGCACCATCACGGAGGGCCTTACAGTATTTAATTGATTCGCTGGCTAATCGCGCATCTAATATTGATATGTTGTGTAATATTGCCAAGACTGTGTGCATAGTATTTCCACCCAAAGTCAAACGGAAACTAGTGATATCAACCTTTCCAACATTTAAGTTAGAAAATATCGACTTTAAGTTTGTTACTGAGTTTAAATACTTGGATCACATTATTGCTAATGATGAGCATGATGATAAAGACATGTCGCATGAAGTAAGAGCTATGTTTACACACACACACATTTTGGCCCGCAGGTTCAGTGCATGTTCTAATACTTTTTAAAGCATACTGCATTTGTTTTCACGGCATGGAACTTTGGCACTGCTACACTAGGGGTTCTGTTAACAGATTAGAAGTATTATTGTCAGCTAAGGCCGATTTCATGACTTATGTGTGTTTTTTATGGTAGTACTTGGTAGTTTGTGCTTTTTGTAGTATTCTGCATCTATGTGTATTTTGTGTTTTTTCTGTATCTGGCTTTTCTGTTCTGTCTATTTCATATATGGGTTTGTTCCTGAAATACAACTACTGATTGATTGATTATCTATATCTTAGCCAATTATGGACTGATTTTCAATATTCTTTCACTGGCACATACTGCGGACAATTTGCAATAATGCAATTATTATGCATCCCAACATGCTGTAAATGCATCTCTACACTACCTTGTGAAATATAAATAAAATATTCATATATAGCAATAATAACAAACAAATATTTTGGTAAAATTGAAAGAAAAACATTTCAAACCAACATTGCAGTAAATGATTTGTATTACACTAGACTGTGCGGGTCTAACACAGTCTAGTGTCATATGGATCATTCACCGCAATGTTGGTCGGAAATGTTATTTCATTTACCTTAATGTTTGTTATTATCGCTAATTTTTCCTTGCATTTATATTTCACAAGGTAGTAAAGAAACACATTTACGGTGTGGTGGGATGTATAATAATCACATTAATCCAAATTGTCTGCAGAATGTGCCAGTGAAAAAACTGCGAAAATTGGTCAATATAATTGCAGAAGATAATAACAAAAGTAAAGTGCCACGTTTTTATTGGCCCACGGTGTACAGTGGTATTATATTAACAGCAAGAGGTTCAAAGCCGGCTGACGACCAGTTAAGTCAACAACACACAAACAAAAAACTAAAAATAAGAGCAGCAAAAGTGACAATAAATTAATAGAGTAGCAACTGATATGCAGAATAAAATGACAGAAAGAATAGCGTGCAACAAGACAAAGAGACGACAGCAGCTGAAAGCAAATGCCAATTATGTTATAATAGCCCTATATTGATAAAAATTGTACGCAGAAAAAAATATTCTAAGCACAACAGACGAGCAGAATGTGCAATGATAAAACAAATAACAGCTCATGAAATAAACTAATGACCAGAATGGCTTCCAGTTTCTCAGTAGCTGTACGTCAGAATCTATCTGGTCCTTACAACTACAAAAGAAACCTCACTCAGCCCACCACTACTAAAAGTCCAAGCCATCACTATGCAACAGAAATGACATCTGGCTGTCAACAGACAGAAGTGCAGTCAACAAGCAAATATATGCATGCGGCCGTCTGCCTAGTTGCTGAGGATTGCAGGGGCCGACAGTGAAATAGGCCTATTAATAGTTAAGCCCAGTGTGCAGTAGGTGCTGAAGCCACCTGATTCGCATGGCGAGCAAACCAGAGTATGTTCCGCCAGCCGCAAGGAAACTTTGACAGTGAGAAAAAATGTTGACTGTCAGAAAGCAATGCTAGTGATCAAAGGCTGTTGGGAGTCAAATACCTTGGCCAGCTCTCGATACCTGTCATACTCATCAGTCTGGTAATTATTGTACAAGCTCAGTGTGACGCTCAGGTAGCTTAGTGTATCAACAAAACCAGCAACAGTGTCAACAGACTATACATGAGTATTAAACAACAACGTAATGTCACTAAAAAACTATCACAACAACGCTGATCAATGCACACTGTAAACAACAAATTAACACTGTATTAACAATTAAATATAAAATATACCAAATCAAAACTGCAAAAAATGTTATTTGTTGGACACATGACATCAGCGAATATACTAACACACAACCTTAGCATAAAAATTCCAAACAATATATTTCTACTGCAGGCATAAATAGAATGTTTCGTTTTTCATGTCAAAAATTATATTAATCTGTCATATATTCATCAAGCATTTTCCATAATGTATTATTTTTGAGTAAGAGACATCATGTACCAGAAAAATCTATGATAGGCAGACGATTTTAAATCAAATCATGACACATACTTGCCTATCACTGATTTCTACACTCATAAGTAAAAATCAATTCTGCATAAAGTATTTTTGCAGGGTGAATGGTGAATGCATTTGCCATTCAAATGACAGTGTTACAAAGCATTAGTCACAGCAACAACTGACAAAATGCATTCACGTCAACATACCCATATCCTGTGCCTTTCTTGCCAGGATTTGTGTAGAAATTTTTGCCAGGAGACCTGTATTCCTTTCCTGGCTTCACCTGAGGACTCAGTGCCGGTATTGGACCTGACAATGTGCCATAGTAGCCTCCAATACCAGACCTGCAATCAACCACTGAGAGACACTGTGATATTCCTCACATTGCTAAAAACAAAAATACAATTTGTAGGCCTATCACGATCAAATGCACTGCATGTCAACAGAAACAATGATGTCAGAGCACTAGATGTGCATAAAAAAGCATCAGTACTTACTTCATGTACGTACAATCATATCACGCACACCCATTTAGGATTTGACATTGCTTGTAAACAACAAAAAACGTCTGGCCCACACAAAGTCCTGCTCCAACAATTCTATCCCATAGTATGTCTATTAGGTAAAACAACTAAACTAAAAGCAGTCTCAATTTATACAAATAAAAAATTATTACATTTTCTTTTCTCCACTGCTTGGCAGAAAAGGTTTGCCAATGTTCTTCTGTGCATCTTTCATTCGATCCTGCCTCCGCATTTTGACTGGATCTGTGTATGATTCACCTTCCAGCACTCGAGAGAACTTGTCAGCAAAATAACCAACTGGGAGAGCAGACTTGGACTTGCCGCCACCTGCCAACATTTGCTTTCCTTGCCCGGCCGACTCATTGAATGCAGCTATCATATTTGCATACACACGTACACTTGCTAACATATCATTATTATTATGACATTGTACACAAGTTACAGAAAATATATATATATATATATATATACATACATAAATTTTTTTTTTTAAAATACAACAAAAAAATTTGAAATCCAAAAAAATTAACACCAAGCATTGCACAAACTATAGACACCACAATATTTATCTATGTCCAACAAAGTGTAATACATCAGTCAATTCAAGCAAACTATGACGACAATATTGACATAATTATTATCATGAAACAGCAGCGGATTTGTTATTGATTTCCACAATATTTGCTTTAACTAGCTGGTTGGCTGGCTGAGGTCGTAATAAAAATACCCGCAGAGCATTGACAGCATAATGCACTGAAGTAACATTACTGAATATCTCATGCCAATCAGCCAATAGTTCCAAAATGGTAAATTATTTCTGATCTTCAGTCTGACTCATGTATGTAGCTTTATTATTATTTTTTTTACTCTCGGTAGTATCAGGTTACAAAAAAAACTAAAAAAATACACACCACTGCTTGCTGCCTTGTACTTGTCCCCAACACAGATATAACCCATTTCTTGAAATAGTGCAACTCTTTCCATGTCAGTCTTTGCAAAACCCTTTTCTTTCTCTTTTTCACCAGCCATCTCTGCATTTGGCTTCAATAGTTGTTATGAAGATAAAAAAATCCCTAAACATTAACAAAAAACCACTGTAAAATAAGCCACTGGTACCACATGCAAGAGCACAGCATTCTACAGTTCTATGTTATGAAGAGACCAGTGGTGGATTTAAATCACTCAGTGACTTGATGTGGATATCAGTTGAATGAAAGTGTGATTTGAAATGTCAGTGAAACAGAAAATGTGAGCAAATCAGTCACAGTTTAAACGACAGGTCCTGTTTTAAACGGAATTGGATGGTCCAGAAACTGTTAATGCACAGCATGTACCATATAACTTCTAATAATAGCTGGGTGCCAATTAAATGTCGGGTCTCTATTAAATACCAGGTTTTTTTGTCAAATGTACAAATAAACGCCGAGTCTCTAAAAATTGCCAGGTCTCCAATAAACGCTGGTCACATATAGACGTGCGGTACCAGTCTGGCAGCCACAACATACGGGTATATACAGGGTGGTCCAGCTAAAGTGAGGCCATTGAATTTTACCTATGCATTCAAATGTTACCAGCAAAAATGTAAGTTGGCCTCACTTTAGCTGGACCACCCTGTAGGCTCTTATTTGTGTATTTATTATGAAATCGTAGGCTCTACAGAAGTACAGTTTAAACAACAACAAAAACACTTAAAACCTGTGCTTTACTGAGACTGCATGCACAATAATTTTCAATAATATCAAACAATGCAAAAAAACCAGTCCACATTTATCAGGCAATATAGTTCCTTAATGATAAAAATAAAATCCATTTCTGAATTACCGGTACTACAAATAACAGACAAGTTAGCTTTTTGCTGACATTTTGAAACAGACCTACCAGGTATACCGCACCGAGTATGTGCGTGAGGTCAAAGTTGGAGCTTGGAATAATCGGATAACTTTCCGGTACAGTCGGGACAAACAAGACAAGTTGAAACTTTCAAGTTACAGAGACCAGTCATGAGAGGTCACTTCACTATGACGTGTGGGTGCTGTTAGTGTTCAACAGTATTTTAAGTTGGATGCGCCACAACAGGCCTGGTGTGGGCCCCATGCATGGTGACAATACTGGGTGATTAATTTAATGGACATTCGATAGGCGCGCAAGAATGAATGCCATTGCCCACTAACAAGATTTAAGTTTTTAGGTTAAGATCATAGAGTTATAAGCATTAATTTTCTTGACTGAGAGATATCTATATTTTGCCATTTGTACAAAATAGAAATAAACGCCGGGTCTCTATTAAACGCCGGGGGTTGTGAAATGTACAAATAAACGCTGCGGGCTTTTATTAGAAGTTTTACAGTAAGTGTGGTTTGCGCCTTGTGAGATAAGCTGGAGCAGTTTTTTTTAGTTGCAGTGGTATATGGTTGCAGTGGTTGTTGGAAAACGTGATGCACAACACAACACAACGGCTGCTAATTCTGTAGCCTACGGTGTCGGCGAAGTTCTGTCTATACGAAATGATGCAGTTCACCATCGCATCAGTGACATTGTTTACTAATTCTGTACCACGCTACTGTATGCGCCTTACCGGTCTCAACAGCTTCAGGCGTAATTTAAAACCTACTAAAACTTAGCAATAATTACGTGAGTTTAACACTCGACTATCGCTCTACACAGAAGTACAGTTCGCCATATTAATGCTTTCATTCGTCGTCCAAAAAGCAGAACGACATAATCTTGTTTACGCAGTCGTCAAGGTTATCGCAGGTGCTTTCACTAATAAATAAGTAAGCGAAAATTGAGAAAAATAATAATAACCATAATTTAAACGCCGGGTCTCTGTTGAACTCCGGAGATTTTTTTTGTCAAATTAATGTACAAATAAGTGCCCGGTGTCTAATAATCGCCGAATCTCCAATAAACGCCGGTCACAAATAGACGCCAGGTACTGCAGCCACAATATACCGGTGTATGCCTCATTTGTCTATTTACGGTACCGGTAACTGGGAGAAAATACTGGTAACACTGAAGACCAGCGAGATCTATCTCCCACAGATATAGCACCGGTCTTGTGGGTAACACTCTAACATAGCATTAACGTCGAAATCCGAGACTTAAATCTGTGTCAATAGTACCGTAACCATGTTTCAATCTGCCGCGGTTTCGCCGCAATTTTCAGTGGAAAGTTTCAATCTATAAGTCCCCGTAGGCCTATTTCTCGGAAACGGTGACAAATAGGACCTAAGTTGTTATTCATCACTAATAGAAAGTCGCATAAAACCTTTCAGTTGAGATGAAAATCATCGACTTTGGATGACCTTAAAGATCAATACGCGGTATTGTAACTAAACGGTACGTCATATCTTATTAGTAACGGTGAGAGATACGGCCTCTTACGCATTACGTTCTCACCGAGTGGGTCGGGGTTATACCCTCGGAACCCTACCCCACCCAGACGGCAAATCAAACACTGACGCCACTGCCAGGGCCAACGTTGCTATTAATCACTGACAGGAAGTCGCATACGCCCTTTCACATGACACAAAAATCACTGCCCTTGGATGACCTTGAAGGGTCATTGCGCACTCTGCTATGCCAATCATGCGGTATTGTGGCTTAACGGTAAATCGTAGGGGGTCGAGGCGATAGTGCATGCCATTGGAGAGGGCGATGACGAGTTCCTATAGAATGTCAATAGTAACCATGTCTCCACGCGCAGCGGTTTAGCCGCAATTTTCAATGCAAAGTTTCAACCTATTAGTCGCCGTATATCAGAGACGGTCGGCCCTCTCTAGCGACAGCTGGGCTTCTTGTCTCTCGTACATGATGACGCGACTCGCATGATAACAGCATTGACTGTAAAGTTCCAATCTCTCCCCAGAGCACTGGTGGAAATAAGAGAAATAAGGCTCTTAGGAAACAGCAGCTGTCAGATGTTATTTTCCTTCAACTTTTCCATTTATTTTCAAAAACACTCGAGATTTCTAAGTCAAAATGGAAACAAGCTGTAAGACTCAGCATGCCATACACGTAACAAATATCTCTTAAGTAATTTGAGCAAAGCTCACGTGACGCGCGTTAGCAGCGGTTTTGCCACCTAGGCAATCAGTGTACAGCATGCAATAAAATAATAGTGCATCTTGAAAGAGTACTCAAATTTGAGGCCTCCGTATGGAAGACATCTTGAATTTAAAAGGTCAAAACTTACACTGTTAAAAATGTACGTTCTATGCAAAAAATTTCATGTGCAGGTTGTCTTGGTCTATCTCCAGCCATTCCGGCGCAATTCACTCTTAAAATGTGTGTCGCAGCCCACAATCGCAAAAAATTCACTACAAACCTCTATTTTGAGGGTTCAAGGTCATTCAAAGTCATCGATGTTGAGACCCCAAGAAGCTCCTCACTGCAGCATGTCATGTGCCTATCTGCAACTGTTTTCATGCTAGACAAGCCAATATCAGTAAAATAACCGCTTTTTAGAGGGGTACCCCTCTTTGATGCTCGCGTGAGCAGGCCTCCTTGAACCTAGGGGGTTGGCACTTGGAGTGCTAAAATCTGCGTTTAACGCTGACAATTAAATACACAGGTTGTGGCATTTCTTTGCAATTTACTCTTGAAATGTGGGCTGCAGCCAAAAATAGCGAAAAAAATTAACTAAAAACACTTCTTTTGAGGGTTCAAGGTCCTTCAAGGTCATCGATGTTGATAAATCTAAAAAGCCTGTCACCAGTGCTTGTTATGATAAGCAGCATATCTGTACCTGTCTGCAACCGTTTTCACACTATACGAGCCAATAGCAGCAAAATAACGTCTTTTTAAGTAGGGAGGTACCCCTCTTTAACGCCCTAGTTCAAAAGGAATGGCCTCACCCAGAGCCATGAAATTTTGTCACGATAAACTAGAGTCTTTGTGGCTGCCAACAGTGAAGACTTCATGATTTTTAGCTTGCGCCGTTTCAATACAATACAGCAGTGTGACAGGCAGACGGACGGACAGACGCCCAGACCATGTCTAAAACGCGTGACGCATTCTGCTATCGCAAGTAAAAAAACTGATCATATAGCACTATTTAAAACCTGAACAGCTTAATGCTTCATTGAATGCACAACTGCAGAATAAGTCGAAACTCGATTGACATTGCTATTTATAACACAGAACTTAATAAAATAAACATTCTCGAATAAACAAAATGCTAACCAACACAAAATCTAACTCTACCATTACACAGCTAAACACCTAGCTCAGGCTCCATTCAAATCAAATCAAACATGTTTATTTCAGACATCAAGGTCCATGTAGGAGACAACAATAATAATCATGTTACAGACAAAAACAGTCCAGTCATATTACCAGAATCCCCACATGGCTACTGGTTATCTCGTACGATAATAGTAATGCCTAGGTCTGAAACTTTTTAATTTTACAGAAAAAAATAAAAGAAATCTGGCCTAAATTTCTAGCTGGTCAACAGACTAGGAAGAAAAAGCGAATGGCCAGATAATGCAAGACCATGCACAGATCTGGTTAAACATAAACAACGCATGTGCCACATCAATACAAACTAGGGCTGCGGAAATTAACAAATTATTAATTGATCGAGTGAGCGAGTGAGTAGGGTATAACGTCCCACCCGACACAGTTTAGGTCATTTTGGGGAGGGCCTTTGCAGGCAAAATTGCACATACACATAATAACAGAACAAAAAGTTTAACCTTTACAGAAAGTTTAACCTTTATAAAACACAAAACACAAAAAAACGATGGAAACCTAAAATTGTAAGAACTGCCGATTATAACTGTGCATATGTATCAAAAATGGCAGTTCTAATAATTCTCCCTGGTATCCTCCAGAAAATTGTTCGATTACGGCATCGCGATCAGCCTGCTAATTCAACCATAAGTATACAAACAGCATCACTGCCACTGTTTCTAATTTTGCTTTAGTTTCTGAAAGATTAGAAACAACTAACAGTATTTAAAACTTGCAGTTTTGTGGTCTTTCTATCGACTACAAAAAAGTTTTTAAAAATTCATCAAATTATAAGCCACCACTGATTCCTTCGTCAGAATGACTGTCTGTCAGATGTTGCAACATCAACAACGTCAATAACGGTTGTAATTTGATAAATTCATATATCAGCGTAAACCTATGAGTCCACTCGCACTAGTAAAACTGCTAGAAATTAATCGACTATCATATATCTATGAATAAAAATTTGGGCTTTTATTTCACCCATTTGCCGAGAAGCTCTCTTGGAGGAATTTGCAAAAAAATTGTGCACAAGGGGCCATGTCACTGACATAATCAACTGTGCGGAATTTCGTCTCAATCAGATCAGGGGTTTGGATTCTGTGGGGGATCAAATTTTTGGCTTTCCCAAAGAAAAGAGAAGTCACCTTTAACACAAGGCTTGAACTACTACTCAGCCTGTGACAATATGAAAAATCACAAATCACACAGAAATACACCTAGAAACCTCTCAACAATGTCCAATGTAATATGACTAGATCAGATGCATTTCGATGTGTGCTTATAAGTGCCAAGTGCTGCCAAGTAGCCATTGAAGAAATGAATAAAAGAACAAAAAGCAACTGCAAAACAAAACGATAGCAAAGCATGAATGCTGAAAATAATAAAATCATAAGTGCCACAACAAAACAATCTGCAGGAAAACAAAATGACAACATCATTGACAGAATATACTGCAATACAGCTATTTTTAACATTTTACAATTTTGGCACATTTAATATACAGTTATCAGACCAACTTTGGTTTCCTGATAAAGCCACATTATTGTTTGTATTGTCAGTGAGAAACTATTTACATGCAAACAGATGATGATGATAAATACATTTGAAACTCTGATGCTGCTAGTGAGTGAGTGAGTAGAGTTAAACGTCCCACCCGATACAATATAGGTCATTTCGAAGATGGCCTTTCCAGGCAGAATGCACACAAACACATTGTAATGGAATGGTAAGTTTGCCTTTACAAGAAAAAAAAACAGAAAATTTAACCTTTACAGAAACACAAAACACAAAAAATGAGCTAAACCTAAAATTGTAAGATCTACATTATATGCGTGCATATGTAATTAACATAATGGTAGTTCTAATGCTGTTAGCCAGTGCACAAAATACCCAAACTGCAAAAAACTTACTCCAACAATAACAAAGAATACTGCATGGCCCACTGTGTAACCAAAGTCCAAGTTGGTAAAATAAGTTGGTTCAAACTTTGAAGCAAATCAAAAGCAGAAGCAACAATAGCTTTGGTAGTAACAAAAAATGTTAGTCCTTAACATCTAACATTTTTTTATTTGCAGAACTAACTCCAAAAATGGGGTTTAGATGCGACTTTTTTCAGCAGAAAACAGATGTTTTTTTGCAAAAGCCAAAGTTCTTTGCAACACTCACATATCAAGCATTTTCCACTTCCAAAACGGGAATTCCCGGCAGCCCTGCTTCTATGCCTTGCTATGAACTGAAACGAAACAAAAAAACTGGCAACAATGCTGCACACTAGACATGCAGAAAATACATTAAACTATTACCACAAAAATTTAAAAAAACTCAATGCCACATTAAGTAATCGCCAGCCAATTACCCTGATTCTTTGCTGTCTGTCATGATCATAAGACTACTGTGTGCTCATTCAGCCCAAACAGCATCACACCAGCTGGCTTTACCTCTGCCCAAGAACTCGATCATTTTCACACTGGAGAGTTTTTGTCCAAAATAAATCAAAAAGCCAGGAATGGATTCCAACCATCATAATGTGATAGTCTTGCGGTTGGACACGACCCAATAAAAATGTCTAGATTTTAATGGCAATTGGAATTTTTGTGGATTTTTGATCATCCAGTAATCTTCACCACTGAACTGACAATTTATAGTGTATCTCAGCCAGAATAAATTTTGATAAAAATTTAATGAAGGGATGAAAAGTAGCCGATGGACCAATTACTCTGATTCCAATAGTGATCTGGTTCAGAATCCTGATCGAGAGTTCTTGAATCCTGATCCAAATGATGCATATATGGCAGCACTATTCTTGGCAGAGGTTTGAGATCTTTGATCACTTCTATTAATATATAAAGCTCTCTGTCAGTTTCTATCACAACTGCCAATTATCACAAGGTGTTTCAGCAGCTGTGACGTCAGACATTTGGCTCAAGTCTGTAATGACGGGGGACTCGGAGAAAACAAACAGAATGTCATGATCTGTGCCATGTGCTTTGCGAGCCCGATCAAATGATTCCAGGCTGCATATGCAGTGATCTGAACAGACATACAAGCCAACATACAAGCAGACATATGAGAGTCGTTCAACAAATTCCAGGACTGACATCCTTATACAACGACAGTAAGTCCCACATTTCTGACAGTTATGTTACTTTTCAACATATTCTCCCTGCAGTTCACTGCAGTGTTCCCATTGTTCTACAAGTCAGCTGGAACCCGAAGCATAAAGTTTTTGTTGGCACCCTGTTGAAATTTCCAGATGCATGCTGTTGAACATCTCCATTGTTTTTAAACTATTTCCAAGTGATTCGTTGTGTAGTCCGAACAAATGAAAAATCCCTTGCAGTGAAATCTGGACTGTATAGCAAATGTTGCAGCAATTCGCAGCCCATCTGTTCAATTTTCTCAAAGCCTAATGGGCTTATTCGCGTATTTGTCATGTTGAAGAATGACACCTTTCTGCACCCACAACATCAAGCACAAATAGAAAAAAGCAAACAAAATTTTATCGAAAAATTGTTATCTAAAAATGGCTGTGAAAACTGTCTGTTATAACGAAAAAAGAACACTACAAAATAATGGGAACAAATTGGCCAAAAAAGAAAAATGCATTATATGACACTGCAAACCTTTTCTGGATGCCGGATTTTTATAATAGATGACACGTTCAGCAGAATCAAACCCACAGATCACGACAAAATGACCTGCAGAACCAGTAATAACAAACAAATTTAAATAAAACAAAATTGCTACAGTTGGCAGAACACACATCACAAGCTGAACGGAAGTTCAAGCCATGTGTTAACGGCGACTTCTCTTTCCTATGGGAAAACCAAAAATTCGACCCCCCACAAAATCAAAAACCCCTAACCCGATTAAGATAAAATTTGGCACGGTTGATTATGTCAGCGAGTCGAACCCTCATGCAAAAATTTCATGTAAATCTGCCCAAGGAAAGCTTCTATGCAAATAGGTGAAATATACGCAAAAATTGTTATAGCCATATGCCTCTTTTTCTTCAACACACCTACAGGTCAGACCCCTTGGAGGATTTGTATGCAAGATGGCTCAAATGACGCAGCCTCAGGCAAGATTCAAAACTTTCAGGGTTAAAAAATTTGAAATTAATATTTAACGTATTTATTAAAAAAAATACAATGGCGAAAATTAAACAATTCTTTAAATGGTCATAACTTTTGCTGTGCATAAGATAGAGTCGTAATTTTTGGTTCTAGAGTATGGTTTTCGGAGATGGCCAATCTAACAGTGTCATTCAAATTTACCCCGAACTCTCTCTGGTTGCCATGGCAACAAAATTTGAGACAAAATGGGCTATAGCTCGGTTTCTGCTAGAGATATCTGCGAGATCTTTGCATCTATAAGGGGATTTTCGGGGTTGAGCCATCGAATACTGACAACATAATTTTATCCTGACCGACCCTTGTTGCCATAGCAATGAAATTTGAGACAAAAGGGCTATACTTCGGATTCTGTGAGAAATATCTCCAAGATCTTTGCATCTAATGGGAGGTTTTGGAGGACGAGCTATTGAATGAGGCCAATCTAATTCCACCACAACTGACCCTTGTTGCCATTTGAATGTCACCTGACCACAAACGGTCAAGATCATGATTGCAAAATATCTATGGCCAGATAACTCCGTAACTGATCAACTGTAGGAAAACGTTATTTTACTAACAAAACAGCAAATACAAATGTACAAAACATAAGTTAATACAGTTGTTAACGACAAAATTTAAGGACTTGCACATCGAAAACAGCAAAAATTACAAAAGGCGATATTATTCAGCAGCACATTGACACACAGTCAGTGTGATGCGGGCAGTATCGCCTTTTGTAATTTTTGCTGTTTTCGATGTGCAGGTCCTTAAATGTTGCTGTTAACAACTGTATAAACTTATGTTTTGTACATTTATGGCAATCAGCTGCATGGATAGCGTGCAGGTAAACATATAAGTCACAGCCTCAATACAAACATAAACAGAGACCAGTTACAGCAGCATAATAATAATAAACTGCTACAGCTTAATAACAGCTAACAAACACAGCACTATGTTGCAATGCACACGGACAGCATTAATCGACCCAGAAACAATAGTTTTTGGAGCGAACTTATGTTTTCCTGAAGATGTTTTTTTTTATTTTGCCAAGGTATCTCCGAGCTTGGTCAGCTGATCTTAGCAAAATTTAGCACCATGGTCAGAAGGAAGCAAAATTTTATAATGCAAATCCAAAAAATTGAGAGGCCTCCCCTAAAAAATTTTAGGGGCCAAAAACATGCAACACTTATGATGATTTCAGACAACTTTAAACTTCACCAGCAAATATTTCCGGAACAGATAAAGATATTCAAAATTGGACAAGTACTTGATCGACTGCAATTCATTCTGCGTTCAAAGTCCAGTGAACTTTGGTCCACTTTTTGAATTGTGCTCAGTACTTTCTGTAACTGTTTAAATGACCGGTTTTCTGGTGTTGATTCAGGAAAGATTGGGTCCCCTACGATGAACTTTAAGCCAGTGTCAGATCAGAACTTTAATACACCTGTGCCCAATACCATTTGTGCTGCCAAACCATATAGCAATCGACACTGCTCACAGTGATCTCACATTTCCATTTAATATTCAAGCATTATCCTTTCCTGCACATGTTACTCGCAATTCCTTAATAAATTCAACTACTCATAGAACAGTAACTAACTAATGTACCAAAATCTAACATAGTTCACTCTATTCACACATTTGTAAATACTTTGAACAAAGGATAATTTATGATACCTTGATATGAGTTTATTTTCCCAATACATTTTCCCAGACATCCACCAGCACACTACAATTAGTGATAGTAGAGATATTACTCTATATCAAAATGCAAGTCAAAGATTAAAAGACATCTACATAAAAAACAGTCTAGAGAAAGCAGTGATATATTAATACACCCAATTAATAAAAAACACAGTTACATGCTACAACACCAATAAAGTGAATGATAACATAAAATATTAAGATTGTGACCAATCTAATGTACTCCTCGCACATGTATTCTTCTAAATGCTTTTTCATTTCTTTCAACTTGTATTAGAGACCTGGCATCAATTTGAGATGGGTCTAATATTAGTAAGTAAGTAAGTAAATTTAATTTATAAAGTGCGCAATGGCAGCGAGAAACTCGCCGAATCTGAGGCGCTGGGGTGAGGAGTGAGGCGGGGCACTAGACATGGCTAGAAGTTGAAAAATAGAATGTTCTGAGTTTGCGATGAAAGGAAGCTATTGAACAGCTATTGCAAATGTCAAAAGGAAGAGAATTCCAAATAGCAGGGGCAGCTACAGAAAAACATCTAGAGCCAAAATATGTACAGACACGATGCACAGACAACAGATTAGTGTCAGATTAATGCAATGTATCAGCTGAAGTGTAATGTTCAAGAACAGAGTTCAGATAAGCAGGCTGAGTGGTGTGGATGGTCTTGTATGTAATGCAGGCGATCTTGAACTGAATGCGCTGGTGAAATGGAAGCCAGTGATAATGTTTGAGTAGAGCAGATGAGCTGGCCGACTGACGGCTGGTGCCCAAGGCGACTATCCGGGCGACGGCGTTCTGTGCGTGCTGTAGACGAGCAACGTTTTTCGTCATTACGCCAACCAAAACAGAGTTGGCATAATCAAGCCATGCTCCAACGAGAGCACAGGTGATGGTTTTCGCCATGTCCTCAGTGAGGGCAGAGCGAATGTGACGCAGAGCCTGGATATGATAGAATGCCGACTTGGAGACTGATTTGACATGGTCATCAAATGTCAAGTGTTTGTCCAGCGTTACCCCCAGTACTTTGATGTGGTCTGCCAGTGAGATCTTTGAGCCGGCAACATTAATTGAGGTAAGACAAGAGTAACTAGCAGAATGCTGTCAAGTCCCAAGAATGACTGCATCAGATTTATCTGAATTTAATGCCAAGCCGTTTATAAAGAACCAAGAATTTAACGCAGATAAGCAGCCGGCAAGGTTAGAAATTTCAGATGAAACAATGGGCAAGGAATAAAGATATGAAAAGCTGCGTATTATCAACATATTGATGCTGATGAACATTGTATAGACTGGCAATGTTAGAGACCGGTGATGTAAATATGGTAAACAGTAGTAGCCCCAGGACAGAACCCTGGGGAACACCAGAAGTACATAAAGTAGGTGTAGATGAATGTTGACCAATGTGAACAGACTGATAACGGTCGGTAAGGTATGACTTGAGCTAAGAATAAATCATGCCAGTGAGTCCAAAGCTAGTGTTGAGACGACTGAGAAGGACAGAATGGTCTGTGGCATCAAAAGCTGCACTGAGGTCTAAGGATATAAGAAGTGTGGACTTACCAGTGTCAGAAGACTGAAAAAGTTATTGGTAGTAGACAAGAGTGTAGTTTCTGCAGAGTAATTATGCAAGTATGCAGATTGGTGTTGATTGAAATTAGGAGAGCTAAAAACATGTGGCTGAATGAGTGTAAGAAAATAACATTCGAGTATTTTTTAAATCGAAAAATAAGTTCAGAAAAGACGCCAGGACAAGATTTAATAAGAGAAGGAGGGATAAGACTAAGGTGGAACAGAAGTTAATATCTTATAGACAGACCTCTGGCGTCGAGGTCGTTATTGGAAATTGTCTTCCTGTCTATCTGGCACCATTATCAAAATAGGATGCATCAAACATAATGGGGTTGCGACTGTGACTTTTTGGGGTCATGTGACGTCATCGGCCACGTGATCATTCAACTTGCAGTGGTCAACTTCCTATGAGTGGTCCATTCTGACCGTGAATCTATCTAGCTTTGTTATGGAGATATGGCGCTAAAAAGATAATGGGGTCACGACCTTGACCTTTCTGGGTCAAGTGACTGATGACTCACGATGGTCAACTTCCTAGGGGTGGTCTATGGCGACCATGCATCTATCTTGCACCATTATGGAGATATGGCTGTTTGAAGTTCTTCCAGGAAGGCTCTTCCTGGAACAGTGGTTAGTCGTTGGCCGGTCCTCAATATTACACTGATCTCATATACTTCTCTTCGCTACTTTAGGAATGTAGCGCGCGAGGAGTAAAAAAGTTAGAAAAAATTGAGAAAATGCACACCTTTCCAAATATAAGTAAACTACATCACGCACCAGCAAAATCACAGATAAGCTTCTCATCACCAAAACATTTAGTACAAATCCCAACTCTAAACAAGACTCTTCTGACAGAGCTTTTAAATATTTTTTCAAGCCCTATAAAGTGTATTCATACCCCGACAGCAGTCTGGATGTTATGGCAGCGAAGGCAGTGCAGCAGGTTACAGTCAACAAGCACAATGGCAACATTCTGACATGACAAATGATATCTGATGTCATCAAATGTTACCGACCTGACAGAACAATTCAATATTACATCACCACCCAAATCAACACCAACAGCAGTTATAGACAAAAACAGCCATTTTATCACCAGCTAAATGACTCATCACTACAATTAACAACAAAGATAATATTTCCAAAATTTCAGTCACACACAAAGCGTTCAAATGACAATTTTAAACGTAAACCAAAGCAAGCTAGAGAAAACAATACAATAATCCACCGAGTTTTCCTCAATATTCCCTTCTATCTAGTTCCTTTGATATCAAAGAGTTTCAAATATTGATTCTGACTGTACAGCAGTTTTGTTATTATTTTATACAATGTACAATGCATACGAGTATTACTTTACATGCTTGTGTTTGAATTTATATTTGTGTCTATTTTTGTACGCAGCAGTATTACTTACAATTTTAATCCCACTGTCTCAAATATAAGCAACATGGAGAATATAAGATAACAGTTATGTTTACTGCAATGTGACAAATAACAGACTTTACAGTGACACAACCAATATAGACATGAAACAAAATACTGCAGATATCTACCTCTTTTCAACCGATAAATTCAGTTCATTTGCATGCTGAAACAAACTGTTGACTCGTTGCTCGTCAGCATCAAAGCGTGCTTTGTAAAACCTCTGACAGTCATGCATAAAAAAACAAATTCAAAAAACTTCATGCAGTCAGTAGTCAACTATTCAGGAAGCAATACTTACTTTAGTGCTGTAACACTGCTTGACTGGCCATCAGAAAGAGCATCTAAACTGTAAAACCCCCATTCCAGAAGTGCACCAGAAATAACGCCCAGGGCCTAGCTTGTAACTATAATGTCAAACAAACATGATTCGTAAGTACATTATCTCTTTCATTTCGCATGCAAACTGGAAAGCTCTCTGTTACATTTTAGAGGTTAACGTTTGACACAATTAGCCCAAATTATATGCTGAAGATGACAAAGTCTGTAGGCAACTCAAGCAATTGTATTTTGCTACATGAAAAAATTTCGCTCAAGAATGTATGAACATATTGTTAAATGTAGTTTCGTCCAATATTCAAAATATCTATAGTTATGTGTAAACAGATGCCAAGTCTGTTGCCATCAGACCTTGCCAGAATATGTGGCATCAACACCAAGCGTAATTGTGCAGAGAAGATGTCTTACTCCATAGTGACTCATGATGCGTGCCAGATCAATTGTCCACACACTGACAATTATTAACACATGACAGATATGTTTTTATGATACACCCAAAAGACAACTACATAATAACATTATGTTTTCTGAGAGTAGCAGCTAACATTTTTACGCGCAAAAGCAGAATGCTTCGCGCGTCTTTGCCATCGTCTGGGCGTCTGTCCGTCCATCTGTCTGTCACATTCGTGATCTGTATCAAAACAGTGTAAGCTAAAATCACGAAATCTTCACTGTGGGCTGCCCCAAGATCTCTAGTTTATCGTGACAAAATTTCGTGCCACTGGGTGCAGGGGTTCCCCTCGAATGAGGGTGTCGAAGAGGGGTACCCCCCTAAAAAGATGTTATTTTGCCGTTATTGGCTCGAATAATGTGAAAACGGTTGCAGATAGGCACAGACATGCTGCTTATCATAACAAGCACTGGTGACAGGCTTTTTTGGATTTATCAACATCGATGATCTTGAACGACCTTGAACCCTTCAAAAAGAAGTTTTTAGTGAATTTTTTGCAATTTTTGGATGCAGTGCACATTTCAACACTGAATTGCGACGAAATGGCTGGAGGTAGACCAAGACAACCTGCACATGAAATTTTCAGCATTAAACGTAGATTTTAGCAGTTTAAGTCACGACCCCCTAGGTTCAAGGAGGCCGGCGCAGGCAGGGGTCAAAGACAGCTACCCCGCTAAAAAGTGGCTATTTTACCGCAATTATCTCAAGTAGCATGAACATGGTTGCAGATAGGCACAGACATGCTGCTTATTATAACAAGCACTGGTGACAGGCTTTTTGCATTTATCAACATCGATGACCTTGAACGAACTTGAACTCCTCAAAAAAAATTTTTTAGTGAATTTTTTGCAATTTTTGGATGCAGCACACATTTCAACACTGAATTGCGACGAAATGGCTGGAGATAGACCAAGACAACCTGCACATGAAATTTTCAGCATTAAATGTAGATTTTAGCAGTTTAAGTCACGACCCCCTAGGTTCAAGGAGGCCGGCACAGGTGGGCGTCAAAGACAGCTACCCCGCTAAAAAGTGGCTATTTTACCGCAATTATCTTGTGTAGCGTAAACACGGTTGCAGATAGGCACAGACATGCTGCTTATCATAACAAGCACTGGTGACAGGCTTTTTAAATTTATCAACATCGATGACCTTGAATGACCTTGAACCTTCCGAAAAGGGGTTTTTAGTGAATTTTTCGCAATATTTGGATGCTGCGCACCTTTCAATACTGAATTGCGATGAAATGGCCGGAGTTAGACCAAGACAACTTGCATATGAAATTTTCAGCATTAAACGTAGATTTCAGCAGTCTAAGTCCCGATCCTCTATGTTCATGGAGCCCTGCGCAGGCAGGCGTCAAAGACTTCAAAGATTTTGGGCTGCACAAGTCTATATTATTCACAAGGTGGCGCCACGGTACTGGCGTTGGTGGTGTGGCATAGTTGGTAACGCGTTTCGACTGAAACGAAGTTACTCTACGCCAGGCCCGGTTAGTACTGCGATGGGTGACTACTGAACCAGAACTGCTACAGGCTTTCGCGTGTCTCGTGAGCTTTGCTCAAATTACTTGTCTGTACCCAGTTGTGTAACAGCAAAAAGCAAAATGCATAAACTCAAAAACAATGAGATGATACTTTTAACTACAAGCAAACAAAGCTCAGTAATCAGAAGCCAAAACAGGGACTTACTAGAAACTCTATTGCAATAGCAAATGGAAATTTGTGGCACATATACTGGCTATAATAAAATGAAAATGCTTTAAAAATTCAAGCAAATAATATACACTTACTGCAAGAAAAAAATCAATCGCAGAAATGATTTCAAATTTAGAATCGCATCAATTTTTGTCACAGCACAATTAGATGATTCCAAACTGCACAAAAAAAGCAATAATGAGAAATAATCGTGAAAACAAATACTAAAAAAAAACTAGATTTAACACAGCTACATCTAACATATTATACATATGTAGCAATTAGCAATCCAGAAGAGTGTAAACTGTAAAGAAATTTACTAAATAAAACCTTTCTAGGATCTCTAGAGACTTGCAAGCAGCTTCAAAGTCATCAATATTCTTGTTTAAGTATCTACCAAAAGCAGAAATTTCACAAAATTATGAACAAAACAAACAAAAATACTCATATAGCTGTCATTAAAAAATCAGAACTGTCATTTCCAAAAACAAAAGTTTAAATACTGGAAATTGTATTATACATAAAATTCAAGTCCAACTGAATAAATATACCAACAGTGATATCAAAATAAAAGAAATATAACTGAACTAAATACAACAAATGTCTTTCTGTTGCCTTACATGTTCATATAAAAGACTGGATGAGTGTAGCAGATAACAATTAATAAATAATTATTTAGTTCAAATAAAACACAGTAAACAGTTGAAGCAATATATTAATACAGCAAAATGAATCAGTTCAAAGACCTCTCCAATCATGCCACCACAGATATACAGGGTGGTCCAAAAAACGGCACAAAGTTTATAGCACCATAATATTGCAACCATACATCACAGAGTCATGCGGTTTCAGCAAAATTTTCTGAAAGAAATTCTTTACATGACTAAAGTCAGTGTTTAAATACAGCAATTAAATATTCTTTGTTTTTGCCGCTGGCAAGTAAACTATTGAAAAACAGTATTACCTTCAATGTACCTTGGTCCATAAAACATGCCACTATTATTTTTTCAATAGCTCCGTGAAACATTGGCAGATTTCATTAATTTTTGCCATGCGACATTAAGAAGAAACTTGACGCAAAGGTCTGTAGTTTTGCCCATCTCACCTTAACATTGTCGCTACAATACCGTGTGAAATGCAGAAATCGCAGTTTGGCCATTGACAACAATGAATTCCTACCGGGTAGCGTACCGGTATATGCTGGCTCAGAAATTACTAACTAAATAGCCACAAACGCAATAATTATCACTCAAAAAGTCACACGTGTCACATCACATCATCTTCATTTTAGCATTTGCTCAAAATGTCCTCCAGCAACACAAACGCAAGCGGTAGACATTGACAACATTTGCCAACAGCATGTTCATTAACGGCATGACTCAAGCAGCAAACTCGCTGTTGATGTATCATTTCAGTTTGTCGACTTACAATTTTAAAATAAAAACGAAGCAACAAATTTTCAATGATTTTGTGGTCTCAGTAATTTTCTGAGCTGATGCATGCACTGCCCAGTATGAATTCATTGTTGTCAATGGTCAAACTCCGACTCTGCATTTCACAAGGTAGTGTAGCGACAACCTTAGGGCGAGGTGGCCAAAACCACAAACATTTGCGTTGTTTCTTTTTAGTTTCGCATGCCAAAAATTATTAAAATCAGCCAATGTTTCACGGAGCTATTAAAAAAGCACGTTTTTATGGACCGCGATGTAGAGGGTAATACTGTTTTTGCATAGTTCAATTGCCATCGGCAATAACAAAGAATATTTAACTGCAGTATTTAAATACTGACTTAAGTCATGTAAAAAAATTTCTTTCAAAACATTTTGTTAAAACCGCATGACTCTATGACATACAGTTGCAAAATTACGGTGTCATTAACTTTATGCCATTTTTTGAACCACCCTGTATACATTCCTGACAATCAAAGTTCTTCTTAAAATTTCTTTTGGATTAATTTGAAAAATTTTTTGAGATGTAAAAGAAATTATTCTGCCAATATGTAAAAAATGACTTATCGTTCAGATTTTCAACCCCGCAGCAAATTACAAACACCTAAAAATGTACTAAAAGGTACCAAAATATGAGCAACACAAAACTACAATCACAATCTCAAATGTGGCAATGAACAAACCTAAGAATCATCTGTGAGCAGGCAAGCCCACAGTCCCAACAAAACCTCTGCATGACATGAGGAACTGTGATCATTACTGGATTCGAATTAGCCATCTCTACAAATAAATGAACTCCAACAATAAACTTCACCTAAAACAGAAAAAGCTAATGCAAAACAAGAAGTCTGAGCTAATGCTCACAAGACGCGCAGCTTGTCTGTCAATTTTCAAGTGCAAATTCTTATCTTATTGTAATAACTATCATAACCTTCATTATTAAATGAAGCTGACAAATGCAACTTGCAAGTAGTAACAGTGCAAAACACGAAAAAAAACAACAATGCAGAATTAGCGAATGTTACACCTGGATTCAAACAAAGGGACAGTACTGTTATCACAAAGCCAAATGGCACACTCTTCCTAGCACCATGTTTTGCTATACCACGAGCTGATTACTTGTAACTAGCAGGAAGGTGTATGAATGCATAATTTCGAAAAGGTGTATCTTGTGGAATTTCACCAGCGGAGCGTTCCACAAATTACACTTTAGCATTTTTCCGCATTCCGCATTCTGCAAAATTTAAATAAAATCAAATAATCAACGACGAGGGCCGAGTTATCAGATTAGGTATGTGCAAAAACTGAGTCGCTTGCTCAGGCTATTAAGTAGGTCTACTGCGCTATTTCACCTGACGGACTACCATCAAGGCATGATCGAAGACAGCTAAAGAATTCAGCTCAAATAGGCATACCCACAAAACGGTTGCCGCCGCAGCGACGACCGAGACGTCTGCTCAGGTAATTAAGTAAGTCTTGCATTGGATCACATGATCAAAGACGATTACCACTGAACTTTTGCGAGCTTTGACTATATAATTTGAGTAGGCCTACAGTGCATCGTCATCATCATTTTTTTCAATATTTTATTTTTCAAATTTTGTAAGCTTTGGGTCTAACTGCTGTTATTTTTTCAATATTACAGTAATTTTGTCAGCTTTGACTGAGCCTATATATTCAGATAGCCATAATCTACTACTTATTTTCCGTGAATTTTCACGAAAGTATCTTTTTTACTTTTGGACATATGCCGTGAAAATTGGTGTACGGAAACATATACATCGAAGCTGAGAAATAAGCGAATAATCACACAATTAAAGCCTAATAATAACAATTTGGTATAGTGACAAATTTGCATGTTGAGGAAGCTTAACTTGTTTCTTTCACCACAGTTTCTGCCAGTTTTATGCAAGGTATCTGGTAGTTACTTTAGGCAAGAGAAAAATTTCAATGCAAATTGTCTGCCACGGTCACAAGTCTGACTGATTTGCAAAATTCTTTCATTGCCAATGTCCGGGCAAAAATATAGACAAAAGTTTAGTGCCATGTTTTGACTCATTGCATATATATAGTTTATACATTTAAAAAATACATCAGCTGAAAAGCCATGGCCGCTTACTTGTGATGTGATCAATTATATCAATGATTATATTTACCGTGCGCACGCACGGTCCATATGTGCCGTTATGCGGTCCCAGTGTTATTTTTATGGTCAGTGCTAGCGGTAGATCGGCGATCTCGCACTAGAGAGCAGAAAACTACTAGCAGTAGATCGTCATTTACCTAATTTCATTTATCTCGTTGTTAATGTAAGAATGCAGCCACATTTCTTCTTCACTGCATTGCTAAGACTGGTTGGAACTGAAATGTTATCAATTACCAAGCTTTAAATAAAATTTATTCAAAAGCACTATAGTTCTAAGTCCTTGTTACAAAAAACTGCTTTGGCTCGAGATGGACTCTGATATAATAAGCCTGATTTATATACGTGACAGTGTTGTGGCATGGTTTGTAGACCTTCTACGTCTTCCAGGCATATAAATTCTACCATCTTCCCAATAATGTATCTACCCGATCTACCTCTAGCAATTTTCCAGTGCTAACAACAAGATCGCCGATCTACCGCTAGAATTATTGTATTTTTATTTACTCAACTCAACAATCATCATCATCATCATCATCATCAGTTTATTTTGGAAACACAAAACATGACAATGTCAGAAAATACAAAACAGAACAATAAAACATGTGTTCCAAGGGTCAGAAAGGCCGCAACGGCACTTACAACTGCCCATATAACAAAAAGTAGCACGGTATAATAAGACAGTGCAAATATGAACAACCAGTACTGAATAATAAAATTAAAATCAAAAAACCTTGAGAAAATCAACAACAACAACGTTTTCCGCAATTTTAATTCCGCAAAATACACCTTCCCGTAGCTAGCTCAATTAGTGCTGAACTAAAGATACTAAACCGCAAAAAGCAGATATATCACCATAAATAAAATTTGGGCAATGTTTACATTTACCAGCTGCTAAACAACGAATATTTAAACGATCGTCGCCGAAAAGATACCGTAAATAAATATGTAAAAAATTTTGTTAGCGTAGCCTCATTAGTAATGATGATCTACTTTTACACTCTTAACACAACGGATGTGAATTCACATGGTCGTTTTGGTTACGTTTGTTCTTTTATATTTATGTTGTTAGAGCCGTTAACATCGTATTCAGCATGAAACTGTTATATTAAGCAAAGTATAATTATGCACAGCAGACATATTAACAGATACTAAATTCCTAAAAGTTGAGACTTGAGAATCGGCTTTTATCACTGTGTGATGGCAGTTCATTGTGATGTGTGCAATGCTCATATCGCTGCAGGTTTCTGCTTGGATACGAGTTATCTGCTGTTCGATTTTGCATTGTCTTCTGTAATCAATAGTGATTGTAACAGACAAATGTTATAGACATGATGGTCAGCAACAGAAGAAATGATAGCTGGTATGTCACCAGTGGATGAGGTTAAGTTTCGCTAAGACCTTAGTCTAAGACTAGTCTTGACTTGACTTTGGTCTAAGCCTAAAGTCAAGTCTAAAGTCAAGACCAAAGTCAAGACCAAAATCAGCTGGCAACTTTCAGTGTTAAAAGAATACAATTAGGCCTTAGCTTGATTAAACTGACATACCATTTCATAATTTGAGTGTAATATTTACTTTTTGTCTAGTAAAATAAAGTGTGGCATCAGTGGCATCTGATAAATAATAGGCGTTTTGTTACTTACTACTTACTGGCATTAACTCAGGATACGACAGCCATGTAAATCATGACGTCATCGCTGGCTTGCATTGCTGAATATATTGCACAAAATTCCCTTTATCACAAAATGGCTATATGGGTAAGCAAATTAATATTGCATGCATCACCCAATTAATTTAGGTCTGGAAAACACTTTTATAATGTTAATTAACTAATCATAATAATGCAGTTACGTAAAAAATGGACGATGAGAAACGAAAGTCAAGTTAAAAGTCAGGATTAATGTCTAAGCCCAGCTCATAGATAAACCCAAAGTCAAGACCAAAGTGAACACTTTAGCCTGAGACTTTACAAATCTTGACCTCACACAGTATGTAAGAAAGACTTCAGTGGCACTGATGGTGATGTGAATGAATGGTCGTGTTTGCAGCAATAGTCTAACGTCAGTTATTTTCTTAAGCCTGTTGGGAATCTGCATTTTGAAATACACTCTGTATGTCAAAATGAAATTGCTCTAGTAACTTGTGACACCATTTCATTTCAAGTTCACAAGGTTATAGTTATATAGTTGTTGCTCTGCTGTTTAATGTGTGTCATTAGCACATACGGGTCAATGAAGAGATACAGAAAGTTTAAATTATACTGGTGCAATCTGTTTTTAGGAAGTGCAACTAGCAAGCTTATGACTACAGGCAAAATCCAGTGTATGTGAAAATGCATAGTCATGTTGCTTTTTATGCTGGTGATAACATATCTTGATGCACCACATACTGAAAATCTATGGCATTTAAAAAGTTAATGGTCAAGTCATGAGGTCAGCATGTATTAGGCAAATATGCAAGTGTATTTAATTGATAGCCGAAATCACTTCAGTGATTGGATGTTAATCTTGTGGTGTGACACATTGGTCTTTGGTATTGTTTATACGTACCAGGTTACGTACCATCATCAACTTGCCGTGCCTGATGTACGAGCATAGGCAGCTTCATGAACTAAGCACCGGTAACCTTTTCTGTTCTCTGCCTATCTTACCATTTTGACCAGGCTTCTTTCGCCCCGTTGAACGATATCATCCATCCACTGTTTCTTCTGACTACCTTGCCAACGTTTTCTGGGCATGATGCCCAGCATGATGACTTTCTCTAAACTCCCGTGCCTCATTGTATGACCGAAGTATTTCAGTTTGCCTGATTTCACTTGTCTCAACAGGCCTACCCTTCGTAAAACCTCCTCGTTCATCACATGTTCAACGTATGAGATGCGCTTAGCATGCCTGTAACGTTGCATCTCAAACGCTTCTACATTCTCGCATAATACCTTGTTCAATGTCCATGCTTCAGAGTCATAAGTGATGTACCAGGTGAGGCTAAATACCAGCCTCTAGGGTCGCAGAACACTGATGTCCATAAACTGACCCATCTGAGTTCTGAACCTCAACAGTTTGTTCTTGAAGGAATTCAACGACAATGCTGTCACACACTGATCATCCAGACTGTTTTGTAATGACACCACCCCCTCTGAGAAGAAGTAAAGTTTCAAATCCAGTCGGCATCGACTCTTCCTCAGCTTCAAGGAATGTTTTCTTGTACAATGTACGACTACAGGTGTCAAATTCAAATAAGGTACTGAAGGGAATTGCAGACAAATCATGAGCCATCTTTGTAGACTTCAGTCAAGTCGGCCAGAACTCGTCATTCTTCCAATGACCACAGTTTCAAGCTATGTAATCTTTCAGTATATGGCAATTTTCTAAAATCCAGGATCATGCGAATAAACCTCTGAACTCTTTCTAGCAAAACTTTGTCTTTGGCATAGTGAGGACTCAATGCTGCTGTGCAATACTCCAAATGAGGATGAACCAACGTTTTATATAAACTCAGCATGATACTTTTACTCTTGTGCACAACAGTGTGGTTAATCATTCCCAGCATTCTGTTAGCTTTACAGTATGCTTGAGTGCATTGGAGTGAAGCTTTTAAGTCGTTTGAGATGACCACTCCCAAATGCTTTTCTTCATATACCTTCTGAAGCACCTTGCCATCCATTGTGTAGTCCACCTTCAAACTATTTGTCCCAAAATGCATCACTTTGCACTTGCCAACAATGAAGCAGCATCTGCCAATCCTTGGACCACTTTGACAGAGTATTGAAGTCCTGCTGTAGTCAGCTGTGCTGAACAGCATTACTGACTGTGTCAAACATCTTTGTATCATCTGCAAATTTCAAAATCCAGTTGACAGTGTTATCGTCCAAGTCATTAATGAAGACGAAAAACAACATTGGTTATAAAACGGACCCCTGGGGAACTCCACTCAGAACTGAGCGCCAACAGGACTTAGTTTCATCGATGTATAATCTCTACTTCCTGTCAGATAACCAAGCAACTATTTTTTGAAGCAATTTACTGGATATGTCCAACTGGACAGTCATGTTTTGTTAAGTTCAGTTGACGTGTATCATTGTCATTTGAATTTGTTGAACTGTTTTTGTAACAGTTGTTGAAGTAAATATTTGTATGATTAATGTGATTACAAAAAGTTGGTTTATGGCATTTTTCCAGGTTGTGATGCTATTCCACTGTATTAAAGCAGTGACTTTGCTCTGTGCTGTTGTGCTGACAGAAAGTTTACTGGAGCAGCACATAAATGGCCGGCGACATCAATTCATGCTTGCACAGCTGCGGCAGCGATTACGTGCCAGGAAAAGCATTTTCGTTCGTGGATTTCTCTTCACTACAACTGCCAGCGAACTGAGCAATGTGTTTGAGTGTTTTGGCAGCATTGAAAAAGTTATCTTAAATCAAACCAAGGTGGCTTCTTCTTAATTAGCTTGTTTGACTTTATAATTTTTACCTCTGCCAAGGAGGTAATGTTTTTGCCAGACTTTGTTTGTTTGTTTGTTTGTGTCTGTGTGTTAGCAAAATAACTCAAAAAGTTATGAACGGATCTTTCTGAAATTTTGAGGGTGTGTCGGGAGTGGCACAAACTACCAGTGATTCAATTTTGGGGGTGATCCGGAAGGAATCCTGGATTCTGGATCACTTTGAAATTTTCTTTACCATTGCGTTACAGGGGGCATAAGGGAACCGCTGGCAAAGCGAATATGGTGACGCCACCTGGCGAATAACATTGCCTTGGCGGAGGTACCTGCAGGCTATGACTGCTTTCTAGTTTGATTTTTATTTTGTTGCTTTGATGGTGTTTGGGCATCACTATCTAGTCTTGGTTCAGGACTGCTTTTGGTATATGGTATTTTGGACTTTTTTATGTTGTACCATGGTCGTGTGCTCATACCGCATAAAATCTTATGGCACTGATGAGGGGGATAATCTGCAGTAATTGTGTAAAAATGGTCCAGTTGAACAAAAACTGCATGTGTGTGTACAGAGTGGGCCACTAAAACCGTCCCCTATATTATTCTGTTTAAAATGCTACTGCATTTGTTTATATGGCCAAAATGACGCACCATATAAATTGCTAGTCTGTTCTGCACATACAGATGTTGAAACCTAATGAGTATGTTAAAATGTTATTAACAAATAATATGATAGAATCAAAGCACCCCAACTGCATTATATCACAATGGTCAAACACAAATGGAAATACATGCTTGCGTATATGTCTAAGTAAAACAGCGAAAATTTCATACAACAACAAAACAGTCAAGTAAACAACTGTTCAGCGTGCCATTCGTGAACTTTAACTACAGTTTTCAATTTCAGTCGCCACTGATCAATGGCTTTGTTGATCAGTCGTTGATCAAGACTGGCCCAGCAGGTATGCACTTTGTCTTTGAGGTCCTCCAAATCCACGATCGGAACTCTGTACACATCTTGCTACAGAGCACCCCAGACAGCATAATCGATGGGGTTTATGTCCAGACTGTTTGGCGGCCAGACAGAAGGCTCGATGAAGTTGGATACGTTCTGCTGCAGAGACTCGACTGTCAATTTCGTCATTATGACGTTACAATGTGTTCCCCATTATGTTTCCTGTAGAATTGGGTTGCTTTCATTTATTTTATTGCGTTACAAATTATTGAAAATATTTACATGAAATTTGCACATGTTACTCAGAATTGATTATATTTCAACCTGCATTATTCACTTTAAATGTACATTACTCTTGGAAGACATAATTAGCTGACATATAGGGGGACGGTTTTTATGGCCCACTCTGTATATTATATTGCTTCTTACTGGCATGGGTTATTGGGTGTGTTATGTTATCTGAAACATTTTTTTATTTTTTATGTGTGGCATACATTGTCTAGCACATCGAGCGGGTTAGAGGTTGTTACAGCTAACATAACGCACTATATAAATTACTTACTTACTTACATTGTTAGAGTAAGTACTCATTTGTATATGACTACTAGGGCCTGTGTTTGCTGTGCAGGGTTTGTTTGCAATTATTGAGTTTGAGGCAGAGGAGTCGGCACAGAAGGCGTTGTCACATGATGAGGACATTATGCTGCGAGGTCGTCGGCTTGTCGTGAGGCCTCGTCGTGTGAAGCAGCAGCTGCCAGCACCAACTGATGATCATGCGATTGATAGCATCAGCAATGTCGAACAGATGCCTGGAGATTCGCACAGTGAACTTCTCAATAAACTTACCAGCTGTGGCAATGTAGATATTTTTTTTTCTGATTGCTTGTTATGAAGTTTGTGTAAATTACGTGCACTACTGCACTTATACATGTCACTTATTGCTAGAAACACAGGTCAATGAAAACTACTGCCTTCATGTTGCTGTGTGGTCATTTTACATAATTTAACAGGATTTTTGTATTTTTGTTATAAAAAGGTCTATGTTTTGAAACATCTGCACTCTAACTAGCTTTGTTCTAATTTGTATTTTAGTTCAACAATATACCAATGCAGATGTAGAACTATTGGTATATGATAAAGCAAACTGTAAAATGATAAATTGTTAAGTTTGTATAAGAAACATGCTTAATGTAGCACTGTTAAAACTGAAACATTTGCCTGCCATGCACATCTCAGCAAACTGACTACTACTCTCAACTGCACGTGGCAAACAACAAACTAAAGCATGACAGTGGTGTTAAATTAACTGTCTTTGCGTCTTTGTGTCATTTTTAAGTGCAATAATTGAGTCTCTTGTGATATTTTGTCGCTATATAAATTGGCGCTTACTTGCTTACTGAACCTGTCTGCTGGCTGCAGACACTAGGTACATTTCCGTTTGTTTGTGTGCATGCTGTGCAGATGGCTTTCTGTGTGTTATTAGGTTGGTGAACAGTTTGAGTTATTGGTTCATGAGTTGGAACTGACTGCCGATGATCATGCAGTAAGAACAAAGATCTGCCAGCAGCTTGAGACTTTGCTCAGGCCAACTTTCCGTAGTATGTGATTTTCTTTAAACTGGTGTTTCTTACTGAAGTAGTGAAAGAGGAAGAATAAATCACTTGTGTTGTTGATGCTCTAATGAGTTTTTGTGTCAGTAGAATTTAAACGTAGTGCAGTTTGTTTAATTCTGTGTTATATCCAATGCTCGCATTGAGTTTCCTGGTCAGATTAATGCAAAAATTGCAAGTGGTTTAAGTTTTACGATAATTCACTACTGGATAACTTAATTAAGTAAGACTGAATTACGTTGTTTTTTTTTTTTTTTTAGATTAGATCTAGTTTCTTTCTGTCGCATTTTTATGTCTGTCTGTTGTGTCAGTCAATCAATCAATCAGTGTTGCCTTACTAGCATTGTCTTTCTGTATTTTTCACCAATCTACTTTCATGCTTTGCTTATAGAGATTTAAACACAGCTGTGGCATTAGCTGGTAGTTAGTGAATTTGCTATCCCTGCATCTTAGATATTTTTATGTTGGCACATGTGTAACTTACAGACTGCAGTGTACATCAGTTTGGCTCATCAGCCAATAATTTGGGAATACGTGGATGTGATATGGACTTATTTCTGCACATTATCGATGCTGAACGCTACTCGGTAAGTAACAATTTTGTGGACAAACGTTTGTTTTTGTAGTTCACTTCATGTCAGTTTTTTAAAATTAAGGCTCAGAATGAGTTTTTCTCACAAGATTTCTAAGATCATGAAAATTGAGATCTGTTTGAGACCATCAACGTACAGACAGTTGAGTATTTATTAGGTTAATTCTTGCCCTTTAGCCAGAATACGTTTGAGTAGTGTATGCTCATGAGATCACAAGAACGAGCATGACCACAATTTTCAGTCTCAACAGCAGTTCAGCCACTAAAGTTTTGAGTATTACATGAACTACCTTAATGATGAAATTCTCAGACAGGGTCTGAACTAAGACTGTGAGACTGCAGTTCAAGGTCATGACTTGGGACCAGGAGTCCACAGACCCATGTGTACCATGGTATCGAGAACACAAGGCTGTTGTCTGTCGTGTTTTTAGGTGAAAGAGAATGCTGCTGCACTTGTCAAGCAGATTGCTGCAGTTCTTCGCCACTCGACTGACTTCGGCAAAGTTCTGCCTTTACCTCGTGCTCGCTGTCCCGTCATTAAGTTTGTTGATTTTCCATCGGGAATCAAGTGTGACATGAGCGTCAACAATCGGTTAGCTATCAAGTGTATCTGTATTGCATATTTTTCAGCACACCGATAGGGTGTTTACACGATCAAGCAAACATCGAGCACCTAGCTCGACGTTCTGTGGTAATTAGCATGATAATTAGGAGAGCAGGCGGGTTGTAATTGGAAGGCCTGTATAACATGTGATCAGCTGTGGGCTAAGCCTAGGCCTACATTTGAGCCAGGAGCGAAGTTCCAATAGACCTGCTTGAGCCAGCTTGATGTTTGCTCAACGTTTGCTCGAAGTTTGCTCGACGTCTGCTCGATGTTTGCTCCATCGTGTAAACACCCTTATAACATTTTTTAAACACAATGACCATATTGCTCTTTCATGCAGTAATTAACAGTAAATAAAAATATGAATTCATAATTAGGTCAAATATGCCTGTTTATTCTCAAGTAGAAGTTATATATAATATGACATCATGTCGTATTAACCCTTTAACTACTGGAACTAAAAAATGCTAATACCACAATATTACCGTGATATTTTGGCAAAAATATACATTGTATTACAACTTCTTCTAAAACCCCATAACGTTGAAACATTTAACTACTCTAAGTAAAAAGTGCTAGTACTGCGAGATTTTGGCGAAAATATAATTCTATTACCGTGATACAAAGCCAAGTAGAGTAGGCAGGTGGAACGCCTTTTCAGTACCATTTCGTGGTTTTTTTATGGGAATGGAATACGATCGGAGCATCTGGACCTGTTCGTCAGTGGGCCCCATAGGCCCCTATTTGAGTTGTATTTCACAATGCAGACTGGCTTTGCTGCAGCTCTCGTCACAGATGGTCGATCGTCCCCTTCCTTTCGGCACTGGGACCACAGTTTTATCATGCCTCATGGTATGCAAACGAATGTGCTACTGAATAACCATGCATAACAATGAAAATCCAGAGTCATAGTTGATGATAACCACATAGATATGGGTATACCAATAGCAATGTAATTCAGCATACCAGAGCTAGTACAGAACTGCATTACATAGCGCCGGATAATTCCGGTGGCCTAGGTATAGCGATTTATTTCTAGTGCCAGATATATCTGGCACCTTTCGTAATGAAGGGGTTAAAGTCCTGTGACCATGGCACCCAGTGTAATTTGGTTCTGTGAAGACTGCACACACACAGTGCTACTGACTGCTCTATGTTAATGGTCTAGCGTCTTTCTTTAGCGGCATGCTGAATGAAGCCAGAACAATCAGAGATTGTTGTCACCCAGTGGGATTTTATGGCTTTATGATGAGATGGCTCACCCCTTAGGTTAGTAGGTGGTGTGTTCAAGCTATCAGCATTGACGATGTCATAGGCACTTCACCACTCACCAGCCTCGATAAAGAAAGTCGTTGTCTTCATCGTTGGCAGGTGGGGCACAAATTCACTAGTCATTGCTGGATTTTGACAAATATGTAAGGATGTGGTTTTCATACAATGCAGTGAACGCAGTGCAAAACCCTTCCATACCTTTATGCATTAGGCAAGTAATGAGGCAAGTGATGCTGCAACCAAAACGCAAAATGAAAAACTATCTCTGTTCTTGCATTTTGTATGTTTGCATTGCGTTGGATATTAACCGGGGTTGAAATTGGCAGCAGTGAGCACTGTGTTGCATGTTTGTTGTGCGAGAAAGCTTAGCTGAGCGCAACACAAAACTGCTTCAGTTCCTGACATCGTCCGATATCCGCATTCACCGTCTGATGTTCACCGTGCGTTACTGGGCCAAGCTGCGTCGAGTGGCTGGCTGCGGCGGCCGTCTCACAAGCTATGCTCTGACGCTGCTTGTTGTCTACTACCTACAGACTGTCAGTGATCCACTCATACCGTCTGTTGATGCAATGTCACAACTGGCAGGTGCTTTAAGTTGGCATGCCACTGTATATCATGTGTTTAATTTTTACGCGCAAAAGCAGCTACTGCTTTCAGCACAATAGCCATCGCAATTCTGTCCATCTGTCCATCACACAGGTGGAGCAGTCAAAAATGGTGCAAGCTAGGATCACCAAATCTTCACCATCGGCTGCCTGGAAGACACTAGTTTCAGGAACCGTAAAGCTTTTCCATAAATTCGAAGGGGGTCACCCCGAATGAGGGTGCTAAATGAGAGGGGGGTAGGAAAAATTTGTGATTTTTAGCCAATAAGTTGCTGTATCTCAATAACAGTGCGAGATAGGGCTTAGGTTACTATTAATCACTAATAGGAAGTCGTATGCTGGCTATCGATTGCCATCAAATTCATTGACCTTGGATGACCCTGAACACTAAAATATTCGTTTTATGGATTTTTTGGCAATTTCGGGCTGCGAGACACATTTCAAGAGCGAATTCTGCCGAAACCATTTGAGATAGTCATAGAAAAGCTGCATATGAAATTTTCAGCATTGAACGTAGATTTCAACAGTCCAAGTCTCGATTTTCTATGTTCAAGAAAATCTGCACACGAGAACATCAAAGAGTGGTACCCCCGTAAAAGTCGTTATTTTATCGTTGTTGACCAGTCTTTCATGAAAACGGTTGCAGATAGGCATGGGTATGCTACCTATCACAACAAGCACTAGTGACGAGCTTTTCAGTCGTATCAACATTGATGACTTTGAAAGATTCTAAACTTCCGAAATAAGTGGTTTATATTGATTTTTACGATCTTCGGCTGCAACACACACTCCAAGAATGGACTGCGACAAAATGGCTGGAGATAGACCGACAGTTTGCGAACAGGAACTGCTATAGGCTTTTATGTGTCTCGTGAGCACTAGCTCATATTTCTTGTGCGATTCCCAGTTAGTTTTCTTTCTCAGCAGCATCGTGGATTATAAAAGTAAGCCATACAAGAAATGCAGTTTTCCAATAGACACTTAAATTTCTAACAGAATTCTGATAAACAGTTGCAAATTTCCAACTGAGGTGATTTCAGGTGTTTGAAATTTTAATTTTGCATTTAAATCTCACCAAAATCAAGGATTGAGGGTTTAATCTCCAATTTTTGCATTTTTGGATGACATTTTTCCAAGAAGATTTTACTACAGCCCAAAATTTAGGGAGTCAGTTTGTCTGTAACTGATCTTGCTGCTATTAAATAGGCAGTTACTTTCTAATGTTAGCCACTTTTTTGCCTAGCTTGTATAGTTTCAAAAAGTTTTCATAATTTGTGTATTTTTATAGTACCAGTACTGTTTTGTAGTCTAATTTTTGCTCTGCATGTCTGTCATTTTGCTGGCTTTTTGGGCAAATGAACATTCTCATTAAAGGCTATATCAGTAACGGTAATGTTAAAAGTAATACCACTGCATGATCTTGATATTTACTAAACCAGTATTGAACTGTTGCATCAGTTTAGCTGTGATTTTGTTATTTTCTTTTTGGTTTAACTGGCTTATTCTTTTGGAGTTGCTCCATATTAGGTCATATATCTCAAAAAGGCAGCAGCAGATTTATTACATATCATGGAAGTGATGTTGGCTTATCTTGTCTTGAATTATAGCTGCTTGAATATACTAGTATAATTATATCAGTCTTGTCACAGAACATGTGTTTGTACATTTGTTTGTGGATTTTTCAGAGGAGAAGTGCATAGTCGATGGATGGGACAGCTCCTTCACAACTGATGCAAGTTTATTGCCTCACAACAACTTTCTGTTGACTGCTGAGTTGCTTGCCGGTTTCTTCCAGTTTTACGCTCAGTTCGATTTTCGAGCATCTGTGATCTGTCCACGCCTTGGTAATGCAGTCGACGTAGCGAAGTTCATTAAGACTCAGCAGGGCGATGCTGCACTTCAACGTTTCAAGGTTTGTCTTTTGGGCCAGAAGTTCGTGATATAACTCTTCGATTAACGGTTTGAGTATTAATTTGATGCATGATAGAAACCTTGAGCAAGTGTGATTTGTGACGTGGGAGAAACTGCATTTTTAGGAGTTTTGCTTGTCTGGCACTTGCACCAGTATCAGTGAAATAACATACAATATCTTGAGTGGTATGTAAAACTTTAACTAACCCACTCACTTTTGTCAATTCAGAAGCTGTAGTGCTTATGGTTTGCACCCATGTCAATTAGACCTGCAAGTCGACTCAAGTCGACTTGGGCCTTCCAAGTCAGGTTAAGTCGTTCTGTTACAGCGTCACTGTCAAAATTTTCTGGCGCCATCAGTTTCATTACAAGTCCTTTCAAGTGGACTTGAGAAGTTGACTTGACAAGTATCTTGCACTTACCAGTTCTCTTAAATGCAGTTATCAACGAGTTCGGGCAAATAAGGCAATTTGTAACATTTTAGTAACCGTATATAAAATAGCGGTATAATGTCAATTAGGATGAATGGATTATCGAGTTTCAATGCTTCACACAGTTCTAATTGTTAGATGATGTAGAAACCAGAAACCTACGTGTGAATCAGCCTAGTGTGAATGATGTAAGCCTAATTTCCATAATTATTTTGTTGTTCCCCTTGCACTAGATTGCTGAAATTTTGCATGTTTAGGTTTAAGACAAGGGCTAATTATTCGTGTAAGAAGTTTTTTTATAGGCCCTAACAGTTAGCCACAATACATCCGTTACAGACGGACGGACGACAACAATGCCAAAGACGCCATACAGCATAGCTGTAGTGCATCAAAGACAGTCAGGTAACACACAGTTTTTAGCTGTCTGTACGAACTTACTTTGAGAAATGACGATAACAAAAGATGTTCATCGAAGGAATAAAACACTTTATGGATAGCCTACAGTATACCTACAGCGTTCACGCAAGTTCATTACAACTTATCAACATCTCAATTTGAAGTTGACTCAAGTCGACATGTCGCTGTCAAGTCAAGTCGAGTCAGATGTGCTCAAGTCGACCACCGTCGACTTGGGGTCATTTTAGCCTCAAGTTTTGGTCACGTTTCTGTACCTCAGCGACTCGCAGATCTAATGACAATGCTGCTATAACAAATTGTCTTGAAATTAGGTTAGGTTGGATGGACAAGAAATCCTGTGTTATGCTGAATGCGTGCTTTAGGTGACAGTGATGTCCGTGCAAGATCCATTTGTTCTTGATCACAACACAGCATCAAACGTCAGCGAGCGACTGCGTGGCGACATCGTGCGAGAGTTTCAGCGAGCAAGCGAACACTGTCGCAACCTGATTGGCTGCAGTGGCATCACAGAGCATGCTGGGATTGTCGAGTTACTGTCGGATTCTGCGTCATTGGTGAGCAGCCCGGCTGGCAGTGTGCATTCGGCACTCAGTCCACAACTGACATCTGCTGAGAATGCATTGAGTGCCAATGTGTCTGAGGAGTCTGCTCGCATGCAGATGTTTGTACTCAGGTTCCAAACCTCGATCACTGCTGCGGCCACTACTAGAGCAGATGAAGTGAGACGTAGAGCCACAGAAGAAAAGCACAAAGTAGCCGAAGGTCTGGGAGCCATGACACAGTGCAATGACGTTGTTGGGATGGTCAAACTGATGCTTGTTGATATTTTTGATGTGAATTGCGTATATCGCAACGACGGGCCAAGTGGACAGTTTGACAGCCAACTCAGTCAGCTGTTAATTTCAAAGTCTAACCATGACGCCGACAGCTCAGTGCCATGTAACTTAACCGACACCAGCCCACCACTTTCAGCTAGATCATATGCTGTCGACAGTATTCAGTTGCCTTCAGAGCACAAACATCTCCTGGTTGAGAATAGAGGTTATACTGATGATGATGATGATAATAGTGATAATGAGTCTAGTCAGCGTCGTTCACAGTCGGCTAAGCGGCACAAGGCTAATGATGGTACATCTAATGCAATCAGCAGCATCAGTAGCAGCCAGCAGTTGGATGTTGATGATAACAGCCGGTGCATTTTGCTCTCCATTGACTGCTCGGCTCGATCGCGTCTGTGGGTCGGTCGCAAGAAGGTCCGTCGCCAGTTCCTGCACTTCTCCAATGAGCTGAAAAGACAGCTGGAGGTGAGCTCAGCATTGAAGAAGGATGTGACGAAGTGCAAGGATGCAATTCTTGAGTTTGAGTTGGCAATCATTCGTCCTGCGTCCTCCCGCGGTAATGATCAGCTCTTGCTGGCAGTGCTGCCGAGCAACAAGACCAGCAAAGAGTTCGGCTGCTTTATTACGTACTTTATCTCTCTTGTGCAGAAACTGGTGAATAATGTTGCCATTGAAGGCCCACTCATAACACAGTTCAAATAGCAGCCTTGTGATCAAGTACAGTGTTGACTGAGTTGCTTATATCTGCCACCAGATGTTAGTATTTAGTTAAATTTTCTCGGTATCAGAACACCAACTGATTGCGTTAATTTTCTTTGTTGAAGCTGGCTTTGGAAGTTAATGTATTTTTTTGATCGATTGTTGTCGTTACAGCTGGTGAGTTGTGGTAATTAGTGGTTTTGTTTGCAGGATATCTGGCAGTATTTTATAATGCTTGCCGAAAGTGGCAAGATGTGGGCATTTTTATTATAGTTTTATACCAGTTACTTAGTTGGACATTTCTTTAGATGTTACAGTGAGCTTGTCAGGAAGTGCCTGCACTCTTATTTTTTATTCCTAATTTTTTAAGACACTGAAGGTGGCATTGCCAGAGATAGGCAGTAATGAAATTACATGTAATTCAATTACGTAATTTAATTACAAATTACAATTGTAATTTGTAATTCAATTATATTTGGTTTTAATGTAATTTGTAATTGGTAATTCAATTACATGGTCATGTAATTTGTAATTTTAAATTACATTACAGTTTTTCAATTACATTTGAAAATTTTAAGTGGGAACATCTATTAGTTTTATATTAAGCACCATGTCGATCTTTCTTATTTTCTTAACTACATTTTGCCATGTGATTAGCATTTTCAGTTATAACTGTTTTTTGCACAAGTTGTTTTTGTAACTAGTGTAGACTGTAGATAGCAAACCTTCCATTTCGCAATTGTGAGATGAACACTGAACAGTCTGCATCGCCGATCGTTGTCAAGTCATAAAACATTTCTACAGTTATAGCACTTTTCCCTTTAAAGTGACATAGACAGCATGTGATTTACATGACGTAACTTAGATTACTAAATATAAGTTGTGTTTGTAAATAGTAGTTGACATTACCAGGTAATTGGTGTGCTGTTATTTGCTCCTGGTGTTTTTTGGTCTGATAATGAATAGTGACCTCATTACTAGTGTACTGCTGCTAGTTTGTTAAACCCATGAATGTATTTATCGTTTATAATACTAATTGAAAAACAAGATTAGCAATTGCGTGTAATTTGTAACTGAAGTAATTGAAATTACGTAATTTGTAATGTGGCCTCTGATTCCAAAGTAATTTGTAATTTTAATTACATTTATGTCAGTAATTTGTGATTGGTAATTGAATTACATTTGAGCCAGTAATTTGCCCAGCTCTGGCCATTGCCCACAGTTAAGTGCATATTCAGTTTTTCAAGAGTGCACTGTGCATCTGTTCCACAGTGCTGGTCTGTGATCAGAGTGAAAGTCTTTGGCATTGTGTAGTATCAGAATTATACAAGCTAGATTTTGTGAAAGGATTATTCAATTTTTACATTTGTGTTTATTTCACTCTGCAACATGATGTGCTCTGTGTACACTGTGTAAAGCGTTATTTTATGCAATTTCTTCTATGGTTGCTAGTTTTTACGTGCGTGAGCTAGCATAGCTAGCTATAGTGCGTATTAGCTATGGTCATTCTGTCTGTCCGCCCGTCTGTCTGTCTGTCTGTCCTGGTGTCACGACCCAATACTGTTCTAAGAGCAGGTGAGATAGAGACTTCGGGTTTTCACCATTAGAGTCTCTAGTACTATGTGACAAAATTTCATGCCACTGGATGAAGGGGGTCCCCCCGAATGAGGGTGAGAAAGAGGGGCATGCGCAAGCCTGACCGTAGCTGACGTAAGGTAAGTCTACAGCATTCGCACGGTGGCGCCACACAACTAACTCGTTATGCTCCTGCCAATGTATAGACATGGCAGTAAATAAAATGTCGCACTTGATCAATTTTGAGCATCTGTAAACCGTTTTACTATCCGTAGCCTATGCTAAAACTAAGACTCTCTCCTCAATCGCCGGTAGATATTACGACGACAAATTTATTACTCCTCGCGCGCTACGTTCCTAACGTAGTGAAGAGGAGTATATAAGATCAGTGTAATATTGAGGACCGACGACTTACCTCTGTTCCTGGAAGAACTTCAAACGGCCATATCTCAATAACGGTGCTAGATAGATGCATGGTCACCATGGACCACCGATAGGAAGTCGACCCCCGCGAGTCGAATGGTCACGTGACGGTGACCGATGACGTCACGTGATCCCAAAAGGTCAAGGTCATGACCCCATTATCTTCGTTGCCATGGCAATAAAATTTGGCTGTTTGCAGTGTGAAAAGAAAGGAACTAAAAAGCAGTTAAAAGAATATGCGAGAAAATAATGCGCACGAGGAGTACATTAGTTTGGTCACAATCTAAAATATTTCTTGTAAATGTTAAAGACACCCAAATTTTTGCCATACGTGAGGCAAGTAATAACTAAAAAGACGTTGTTTTGCAGCTATTGGCTTGCCTAGCGTGAAAATGGTTGCAAATAGGCACAGACATGCTGCTGGTCACAACCATCACTGGCGACGACCTTCATAGAAATGTCAACATTGATGACTTTGAATGACCTTAAACCTCTGAAATAGGGGGTTCTAGTGAATTTTTTTCACGATTTTGGGCTGTGATACGACTGACTTGCGCCAAAATGGCTGGAGATAGACAAAGACAATCTGCGTATGAAATTTTCAGCATGGAATGTAGATTTTAGCAGTCCAAATCTGGACCCTTTAGATTCAAAGAGGCCTGCGCACGCGGGTGTCAAAGAGGGGTACCCCTCTAAAAAGTGGTTATCTATTTATTTATCCTCTGTTGTCTTGTCTAGCGTGTAAATGGTTGCAGATAGGCACAGACATGCTGCTTATCATAACAAGCACTGGCGACGAGCTTCTTACGGATGTCAACATCGATGACCTTGAATGACCTTAAACCCTAAAAATATTGATTTTAAGTGATTTTTGGCGATTTTTTGGTTGCAAAAAAGTGAATTGCGTCGAAATGGATGGGGGCAGTTCAAGATTACCTGCGAACAGGAACTGCCATAGGCTCTCGCGCGTCTCATGAGCATTAGCTCAGATTTCTTGTATTTATTGGGTTGTCTAGGTTTACTCTACAAAGTCTGATTTCATTTGTGCTAGCCACATATACCCTACCTATTTTGCTTTGATAACACTGCACAGTTTTATTCTATGTAAAATGATGCAAGAAACCTACAGTGTAGTTTTTACGCGCAAAAGCAGCTACTGCTTTCAGCGCGTCTTAGCCATCGCAATTTTGTCCGTCTGTCCGTTCATCCGTCCATCACACGGGTGGATCAGTCAAAAACGGTGCAAGCTAGGATCACCAAGTCTTCACCATCGGCTGCCGGGAAGACTCTAGTTTCAGGAACCATAAAGCTTTTCGATAAATTCGAAGGGGGTCACCTTGAACGAAGGCGCTAAGTAAGAAGGGGGTGGGTAAAATTTGCGATTTTTAGCCAATAAGTCGCTGTATCTCAGTAACGGTGCGAGATAGGGCCTTGGTTACTATTAATCACTAATAGGAAGTCGTACACTGCCTCTCGATTTGCGCCGATTTCAATGACCTTGAATGACCTTGAACGCCGAAATAGGGGTTTTATGGATTTTTTGGCAATTTTGGGCTGCGAGTCACATTTCAAGAGCGAATTGCGCCGAAACCAATTAAAATAGACATGGACAAGCTGCATATGAAATTTTCAGCATTTAACGTAGATTTCGACGGTCCAAATCTCAAGGAAACCTGCGTACGAGGGCATCAAAGAGCGGTAGCCCTGTAAAGGTTGCGACGAAATGGCTGAAGATAGAATGACAGTTTGCGAACAGGAACTGCTATAGGCTTTCGTGCGTCCCGTGAGCATTAGCTCAAATTTCTTGTTTATTGTTGATTTAATAATAAGCTAGTTTCTCTGCAGCTGAGATCTCGACAATCTGTAGGGCCCCTCACGGGAGTTTAGACAGCTCTGATCTGGAACTCGAAAATTCTAGGCATAAATCAGTCACTGAGATAAAAACTACTGACAAAAAAATGGCCAGTGGTTTCAATGGCTTCTATTCCTATACCTGGTGCAGCTTGTGCCTGGTGATAGGGGCCTAAATAGGGGGTGAAAGGAGTTTCGTTTAGGGTGTATGCAATATTGCTTATCACCAGAAGCACTTTTTAAAGCTCAAAATGCACCACAAGCTGTGTGACCGGGCGGCTTCTGGGAAGGAGAGGGGAGGATGGAACATGAAGGGGCGGAAAAAAGGGAGCAGGTGGAGGGGAAGGGAAATAAAATGAAGAAATGGGGGAAAAAGATAAGGTGAAGAAGAAAAATGGGATATGAAGGAGGTTGAACAGGAAGGCAGGGATCGAAAAACTTGAGCCCGATTCTGACTTTAGATTTGGGGGATAGAAGCCCTTGACTAATTGTTCACAGTTTGCAAAGAATAAAACTCAACCAAAAAAGATAGATCACAAAAACATCTAAAATCCAGTATCACTATCTAGGCCACTTTATGCAGATCAGAAGTAAACTAGCTAGAGAAGCTTTGATGCGACCAGAAGCACTCTTGGCGAACGATAACAGTAGTCCGTCTCAACTTTTCTTCTTTAAAAGTAAACGAAAAACATCTCTAAAAATGTGGACCGTGTGGTAAATGTTTCGTGACTGACGAGTATCAGCTCATCATTGACTCTTCGTCTTGAACCAAGTCTATTATTTACTTATTTAATTCTGTGACGAGGTTGACGTGGGCGTGGCGTACTTGTAGAGTGTTTATCTTAGATTTTGGAGCATTTTGCAAAAACATTCAGGTAATGAAAACTATTAGAGTTATAACCGACGTATTTTAGCTATTTACGTTTTCCGCTTTTGATGAAACAGTTGCAATGGTAAATGTAAATTGTAGTTTTACTTGATGTGTTGACCTTGAATTTTGTGGGCGATAATAGGGGTGCGAAGTTCAATCGATGTGTTTTCTGCAGGTGAACGAAGCCATGAATAGATCCCGGACTGCGCTTGTATCGTTATATCGTTCTGCTGTAAGTACATTGTCAACTGGGCGTTTGTATACACATTGCATGGGTTAAATTGAACAATAGGTCCGTTGGCAATAATCGCTGTTTTTGCAACTCAAAAAACACTATTATGAAGAATTTTCCTGCGGGACTGTGAAGATTTTTTTGTTCCATCATCATTCTGCTGCTTATTCAGCTAATGACTTCCAGCAACGGACATATTGTTCAATTTTACCATTGCATGCTTTTGTTTGGTATTTTCTACTACCGGGTACCTCAAGGTTGTAGTGTTGCCAGCCGGCAGTCACCAGGCTGTATTAAAATGTGCTTGGCTAGTGATCCACGTAACTTGCCACATTAGAGGCGTGGGTGTCGGCACTTTCTTGTTTGCATTGCTGTGAGTATGTCGTAATTGTAGCTACATTCAGGGCCTACACTCAGTAGTGGGCTCAGTAGTGTCGTGGGCTCAGCTTACCGGCAGGCTGAGTTTACTAGAGGGTACTGAATAGTGAATAAGCTGACACTTTTGAGCTGTTTACGCTTTTTGACGCTCGGTGTTATTGTCAGTGTAGATCTGCACTGACAATAGCTTAGAAATCAGTCACTTGTCAGTGCGAATTCTCACTGACAAATGTATCATTCTGAGGCTATTGTCAGTGCGGTCCGCATTATCAGTGCGGGCATAGTGTGCCTCCAGTGTTTGAATGGCAGCATCAAATGCTGCCTGCCCACCGTACACAAGCGTTTGCACATGCTGCAACAACAGCCAACATCGTAAAGAACAGTTAACTGTTGCAGTAAGGAAGATAAAAGAATAATTACTGCAAATGCAACTAATTGCACAAGATAGAATTTCTAACTCAGTCTCCAGTGTAAAGTCAGGGAATTTTGCTATAAAAGACCTGTAGGAACCCTGGCAACATGTTTAAGTGTTGCAACTAATGCAAATACCTTGAAGTGTTACATTTTACGTACTGGTAGCATGTTGTCTTTGTCATTGTTTTGTAGTTAACATTCTGTTTTATCTTTTTTAGTGGCATCACTGAAAAGAAGGGAAAGTAGGGGAGATTTGAGGCTCAGAACTTCCTGTTTTTTTTGCAGAGCTGAATTCATGTTGTGAACTTGTGATTGTAGCTTTTGAAGAATGGAGATATCCTGCGACCACTGTCAAGTTGTTTTCATTCTCCACTTGCACAGTTGGTGAGTTTTCGGCTTTGCTGTACACACTACCATTACAAGAATTTGTGGATATTTAATGAACTACTGTATCAGTCCTGATGGCTTAAATGATATGGTCAGTTAAGTTAAGCCATTCTGCTTGAGCAGCGTTGGTTCATAGTGTGCTGGCATTACATCGCAGATTCTCATTCAACAATGCAGGAGATTGATATCTAATAGTGTTGTGTGGGTTACAGTTAGGGTGTATTAATTATGATTCGTTTATACATTGAAAACTGATGTCTAAAACTGGTTTTTGCTACGTGTTTAGTCTGGCTGAATGTTGCATTTATTAATAACTAGAAATTTGGGGCAGAGCCCAAAGTGATTCTGCCCGGCACCATAAGTCCAACTGGAGGGAAAATTTAGTGGGCTGAAATTCCCCCAGAAGCAAAGTTGCATGGCCCAAACTGAAATGCATTAGCATACTCAGAATGGGCAATGTCCTTTCAGGGTGGGTCAACATACACACTTTGTAACTTTTGTGTTAGTGGACCAAAATTTACTAAATTTTTTTTGCCAAACCCCTCAGGGATAGCTATGGATTAAGTTTGATTCGGATTTTTGATGTCTCGATTTCCTAAGACATTTGAGGTCATATTCGAAAGTTGTTTGAAATCACACCGAATTTTGGACGCTTTTGCCCTACCAAATTTTTGTGGCGTGGGTCCCCGAAAATTTGTGTAAGTGATCATGCCCACTGTATGGCATATCGTGTTGCAAAGTTTCATGGTGTCAAACCCCTAAGTTATATGCACAGATACCATAAATTTTAAGCCCATTATTGACCCCAATTTGTAAAAAAATTGTTGGGTAATGGTAACCCCCTTTCCCAGAGGGAGTGCACTGACAAGACTTTTAATTCTCTAGCATGTGTAAAAGTTTGGGGGTGCACCCGGTGCAGCACCCTGCAGGTGCTGAAATATGGTCTTCTAAAAAGTCGATTTGTGTGGGAATAATTTGACCTTCAGATATTTGTAGTTACTGGACCAAAGTTCGCCGTCATTTTTTAGCTGAACGTGGGAGAAATTGTTGTCGATCAGGTACTTGTCTGATTTTGAATATATCTTCATCAGTTCCAGAGATATTCGTTGTTGAAGTTTGAAGTTGTTTGAAGTCGCACCAAATTTTGCATATTTTGGCCCCTAATTTTTTTAGGTAGGACCCGCAAATTTTTGGACTTGCATTATAGAATTTGGCCTATTTCCGACCATGGTGCAGAATTTTGTGGTGATTGGCCAATGGAGCTCAGAAATATCATGGTAAACAAATAAAAAAATCTGCAGTAAAACAGAAGTTTGCTCTGAAAGTTACCGTTTCCGGGTTCACTAGTTATTAACAATTGTCTATGCACAATTACTAGATGTGAGCAGAGCATCATTGTTTTGTGTAGGCCTTTTGTTCTTGTATGTTGTGTATTAGTCGTGCATTGGCACAAACAAATTAATACTGTTTACACAACAAAGCTGGCTTGTCACTTGTCCATGTGTCTTGAAACTAAATTTATAAGCTTTTAAAGTCAGGATCTCAAAAGTCCTGAAATTGCACACAGGTGCTGAAAAAGTCCTGAATTCAGCTGAAGTCTGCTAAGTAGTTGAGTCATTACTTTTTGAAATGTAATTTTCCTTAAGCTACATTAAAATCACCAATGTAAACTTTAAAGTTAACATGACAGCGTGTCACTAAATTGTAAGTTTCGTGTGTAGTTTAGTAGAATAGTTGTAAACGTTTGCTTGAATCATATGTTACACTGGATGCACCATGTTTTTGGTGGTATTTGATTAATAGAATAGGTCATGAAATAGGTCATGAAAAAGTCCTGAATGTTGATTATGTTGTGTGAGTGGGAACCCTGCTTGCTGAGCATTATTGTGATGGAGCTGGTTCGACGAGTGCTCAGCCAGCCAGCTCCATCATGTAAACAGGGTATGTGACTATTGCAGAGTATGCCGGCTGCATCAACTGTGGAAGGTTTACACATACGGGACCCAACACCTAGGACGACTGGCATTAGGCTGATACACATGGGCACAATGTGTCGAGATATTGATCAGGCTGCAAAGTACATCGGTGCAGGAGCAGCTACCGTCGGTGTTGCTGGATCAGGTATTACTAATTAATATTGTGTGGCTTGGTAGTCTAAACAGTTGGCATGTCGGACCAGCAATTGCAAGGTTGCAGGTTCGAATCTTGGCTGTTCGGTTATCAGGTAATGATCCTGGGCAAGTTGTTCAGTGTTCACGCATGTGCCTCTGTAACCAGGCAGTATAATTTGGTACTGGCCTAGTCACTGGGAAAGTAAAAATATGGCACCCAGTCCATCTAACTGCTCTACGTTTGCAGCTCACTACTGGCTCAAGGCCAGCAAACGGGCATGAGCTCCACCCCCTAGGATCAGAGCTGTGATAGGGCAATGTTGACTACGAGTGATTTACTTTTATTACGCTCGAAAGCAGCTACTGCTTTCAGCGTGTCTTAGCCATCGCAATTCTATCCGTCCATCCGTCCGTCCGTCCATCACACGGGTGGATAAGTCAAAAACGGTGCATGCTAGGATCACCAAATCTTCACTGTCGGCTGCTGCCTGGAAGACTCTAGTTTCAGGAACCATAAAGCTTTTCCATAAATTCGAAGGGGGTCACCCTGAACGCGGGCGCTAAATGAGAGGGGGGTGGGCAAAATTAGCGATTTTTGGCCAGTAAGTCGCTGTATCTATGTAAGGTGCGAGATAGGGCCTTGGTTACTGTTAATCACTAATAGGAAGTCATACACTGGCTCTCGATTGGCGCCGAATTCACTGTCCTTGAACACCAAAATAGGGGGTTTTATAGATTTTTCTGGCAATTTCCGGTTGCGACACAGGTCTATATCATTCACAAGGTGGTGCCACGCTATTATCGTTATGCGATCCAGATAGTGAATTTGGTATTTGTATATTAACTTTGCGTGAACCGCAACTGCTCTAGGCTTTCGTGCGTCTCGTGAGCATTAGCTCAAATTTCTTGTTTAATGAGGATTAGTGTAGAAACAACAGTTGAAAAACCATTGCATTGCATTTCAATCCTGTATGTCCTTGATTTTCTCTCAGCTTGTCATTGCTGTTTTCATCCTGTGGATTAATTGGGGACTGCCTTAGTTTTTAAAAAAATTTACAGTTCATGCATGGTATATGGTCTGCTAGTGACTGTGTTTACATTTAGCTGTTGTAAATTGTGAGTACTGGTGGTTTGTCTTAAAACATTATAGCAGAGACAAAATATTACAGTCTCGCTTTCTGCTAATTTTTTGGCTGAAGAGCATTATGATTTACATTTTACGACCATCTTTCTTTACTTCAGTTATTTTTAACGCACTAACATCTGTATAGATAGAAATGGTATACCTTTACAGTGTGGAGTAACTGCTAAATTGTTGCACTGGAATTAATGTAGCCTTAGGTTTATGACCTCATTTTATTATGCTCAGTGGCATCATCCACTTCTCGTTACAGATATTACATAGGTTATAGTGTACGTATTAGATACGTGCAGATAGATAGGTACTGTGCCAACTGTGGTGTACTGTATTTACAGGAGCTGGTATTGGAAGTGTGTTTGGAAGCTTGGTGATTGGCTACGCACGTAATCCGTCGCTGAAGCAGCAATTGTTCTCATATGCCATTCTGGGATTTGCGCTGTCCGAAGCCATGGGACTGTTCTGTCTGATGATGGCTTTTCTCATCCTGTTTGCATTCTAGAATTGCAGCATCAAAACTATCTACTCCCTACTTGTACATGTTTTCAGACGTGTGATTTGTGTATTAATCGTGACTAGACCGTTAGTGACTCGTGGACATTAGTAAGTTAGTTAGTTACGTACCACAATCTTAACTGCCAGTTTAACATTTCTCTGACAGATATGTTGCAAAATTCTTTTGAGTACAGCTGTATGCTGATGTAATTGACTATTTGTCTACTGTTTTTATCTGCCTCTCTATCTGGACAAACTGCTGAAGGCACAACACCAACAACATTAGATTGAAAAGGTTGATAGCAAATGTGTGAACAATGAAAACTAAAAATCGACATCCGTAGAAAAACAACTACAACTGTTTCAGTAAAACATTAGCATTTCACATAACAATAACAATGTTTTGTTTCTATAACTATAATGAAAATTTCATTTGTTTTGTTTCTATAACGATAATGAAAATTTCATTTGACAACACATTAACACAGACCTCTAGATGTGATAAAAGTGACAATACGAGTAATAACTACATTAATGAATAATTATCACATACAACACCAACACTTGTGCAGGTTTCATTATGCATTAAACACTAAAATGTGAGTCTGGAAAAAACGGCTACTTTTTTATTGTCTATATCTTCGCTAAATGTTAACGGATTGTCCTAATTTTTTCACTTGTACATTCTGTGGACAATTACGAATAAAGTGATTATTGACTATCCCACCACACCTTAAGAGTGTTGCTACACTACCTCATGAAATACAAATGTACAAAAAACCAACAATAATAGGCAGCAAGCATGTTGGTAAAAGAATGACACGTAAGACAAAAACAGCGAATGATCTGTGGCTGTACGATGCTACACTTGTGTTACATCCGTCTCTTTGGATATCTGGCATGTTGAACGATGCGTTTGTTTCTGGCCTTCCTGCTTTCGTGGGCCTATCAGTTCATCAACAGTTGTCACGTTCTCTTCAGTGCATGCATGCTTCAGTATGCCGCTTTCATGCCCTTGATCGGAACTTGCTGTTTTCCAAATCTTAGTTTGTAAGGTGCCAGTCTTTCCCTCTTGCAGTTTATGTTCGAAAATTTCATCTGCATCTTTCGAAAGTTGTATTTTTTAAATGGGTACACGTGCTTAATCAAAGCCTTGTCTCCATAGCAAAATTGTATGTTACAGTACCATCATATCGTGACTGCATTAAAAATGATTATTTACAATAAAATTAACTGCTTTTGTTTACAAACATCAAAAAGTGTATCTGAAAACTACATATAATTTAATTTTCGTACAAAAATTAGTAAAAATTGTTTTTAAAAATACAGTTCTGCTTATATAATAGTGATTATGGTAATTATTGTAAATCTATGTTTTACATGGTAGTTAACGACACCGTTAAGGTGTGGTGGGATAGTCAATAACCACTTTATTGCTAATTGTCCACTGAGTGAAAGAATTTTGAAAATCCGTTAACATTTGGCGAAGATAATAACAGCAAGAGTGGCACAGTTTTTTTCTGACTCTGTGCATATTGCACGGTTGCTTCCAGAAGCTGATAATATGCTTACTATTAATGCATCCAGCCAGTAGCCATCATGTGGGAAGGAAGCAAGAAATGGAATGTAGTGGTTTGATACTGCAGCATTCTAAATTCAGTGAAAGTTCAGAGTAAATATTAAGTCAGTACCAGTAATCATAACTACGGTAGCCGATATTATTTTCACGCTCCGTCTCATGCCTCATCTATTTTGTTCGTTATTGCTTTCAGTTTGCAGTTCACTGGTCAACCATTAGCACTAGGTTAAGCTGGATTTCCCAGTGAAAAGTGAGTGAGTCAGTAGGGTTTAACGTCCTGCCTGACACAGTATAGGTCATTTCAAGGATGGCCTTTGCAGGCTAAATTGCACATACACATAGTAACGAAAAAACAGATTAACCTTTACAGAAAGTTTAACATTTATGAAACACAAAAAACAACCTAAACCTAAAATTGTAAGAACTGCCAATTATAATTGTGCGTATGTATTGATAATGGCAGTTCTAATAATCTTCCCTGTGGAAAGGTTGGTAGTTGGATAGAGCAGGCTTTTAACTGGTTGACACACATTTGCTTCATCGATAGACGGACCAAAGAATGAAAGAATGAAAATGAAGGAAACACAACTCGTTGGGTCTTTTCTAATATTTATAGTGTCAACGGATATCAGTAGGACAGCATATATAGTACATCATTAAAAGCATTGCAGTACAGATATCTGTACAATAAAAAAATTCCTAATGTCCATTATTAACTAATTCCTAAAATCAATATATGCTTTTGCTATGAAGCTGTTATCAGCAAAATGCTGTATTTATACTACTATCACCATCACAAAAACTACATCTGTAAAAATGAACCTATAACTGTGATACATAATAAATAAATAACAGAAAATGTCACCAGCATGGAATCTCGAATAAAGTACAGCAATATGAACTCTGAATATAACCACCAAAACTACACAACATTTGCAAAAGTAACACAAGCACACAACCAGTATCAGGAACAACAACTGCAACAACACTAGTATTTTTATTGCATTTATTTTACAAACTGAATACTACTACTTCCTTCAATTTTCACTGAACAGGCCATTTTTGGGAGTTATACAGATACCAGAAATGTTGGGCCAAACTTTCTGAAGATTGGCTAGCCTTTCTGTTGTCAACCTAACAGTGTCAAAAAGCTGCGAAGAGAGTTTTTGATACATTGCTATAACAATGACAATAACTATAACAGCAACAGTAAATACCATTGAAAAACAAAAATACCATTGAAAAGTGCACTTCAGCCAAACTAGTGAGTAAGTAACAAATTCAACATTATACCTATGACAAAACATCAAATACACCGCAAAATGTCCAGACAAATAGACACATCATAATGATAAGACACCTGGCATCACGTCGATGGTAGATGAAAATACTCTGATAAGGCAGACTATGAGCATCAGCAGCAAGAACAATGAGATCATTTGTAGTTAGGCAGCGGGTGACGTCACAATTCATCCTTCGACTTTTTCGACTACAACAACAGAATGGTAGCCTATACTGGATGTCCCCATCACTAACATAAGATTTCCAATTAAAGATTTGTCAACTTGTGTCAACCAGTTGTGCATCAAAGAATGGCAACAACTGTGGAACCAGTACATCAAAAAAGCTCTACAGTGTGCAATCGGTCATTGGTTGCAATACCAGTTCATCACAAAGTTGCTATCACTTGGTCCTTTTCAAAGGTAAAGGTCAAAGGTCGTCAATTTGTATAGCGCATCATCTTCAAATTGGTCATACTAAAACTAACAAATTTATGCAACAATAAACAAACCTTCTTAGCAGGAACTTGTGACTTCAGGAAATTTATGATGTATCTTGCATTCTGACTGTCAATGTCTTCACCGTAAGCTCGCTGATAACAACACAACTACTTCATATACTGGACTGTCTTACAGGCAACATTATACACAATAATAACACACATACCATTTCTTTACATGTCTTGATTTTTTTGTTTGACTACTAGCAAGGTGCCAGCAAACTGCTATTTCCCTTCCAATGCAATGTCATTTACTGCATTTCTCTTATCTGACTGATGCATCATTAAGCTGTACAATTTTCTTCTACAATTTTTTCATATTAAGTTCATCACCAGTTATCTGTCATAAACGAAAGCAAAACATGTTGTTCTCAGTTAGATTATATATGATTTATTACTTCTTCATCTTTGTACATAAAATGTAAGGGGCAAAGAAATGTAGCAGCTGCTGTGTGACGAGTGTTTACCTGTGTCGAGCGAGTTTCTGATGTGCCAGCGTAGAATCGTACAGACGGATAGGCTTGGACCTGAGCTTCCTGGCAGAGCCTCTGATGAGCATCACAGTTCACTTTACCTGCATGAATGCCACGATCTTCCACAGCCTGACACATGCAAATACACACTAACCACTGTAATTGTGGTGTCATAGGCATTTTTCACTCGAAATTTTACTGTATTGCATTGTAACTAGTGCTGTTGAAGCACTAACTTTTTAATGGCATTAACGCATGCGTTAGTCTGTTTAACGCATGCATTAAAGCAGTAATTAACGCATCATTACGAGGGTCATCCCAAAAATTTCCAGACTCGACATATTGGACAATGATACTTTCCATGATCTACATCAGTAAAACGTCCATTCTTTACTGATTCATACGAGTCTGCTGCGGATATGACGTCGTTGTAATTTATGACATCACAAAGAATTAAATAGAAACGATTTTCAGCGTCAACAAACAAGGCTGGAGTTATTCATCATCATGGATAGCGAACACCATCATGACCAAATTTCAAATTTTAAAACAGATACTAATCACTGAAGGTCAGGTCATTGCTGAGTGCAGAGTGGTCTTAGCATGCAAAATCACACTTATGAACAGCCAGCTGGGTAACTGCAGACTTTGGACTGCAGTGCTGAAATTAGGGGAGGGTGTGTAGGGCTTGCTCCCAGCCCCCTATCCACCAGAGGCCCATGTAACTACTCACAAATTCTGATTTTCCTTTTATTAACGCAACTGATATAATTAACAGTTAAATTTTAAATCAAATCTTTTTGATATTGTCAAATATTGGCATTTCATCGTATTTTTTTGCTGAAGAACCCTTATTTGTGGCCACCACAAATTAGACTACAATATATTCTATATATAGACTATAATATATTCACAGACACAAATAAAAGACACAAATAAAAAAATTCATAAACGTATTTGTCAGGGCTTTCGTATAATCAGATGCCACAGAGTCCTACTTTGGTAAATCGAGCTACAGACTAAAAAAGTTTCATGCAACTACTGGCCTGATTCAAACGCTGCTTGCGTTAGCGCACCAAATCATTTCAGATTAATGCTCAATGACGTAATAAATTACAATGACATCACTTCCACAATCTGCTCACATGAATACACAAGGAAGGTACCTTTTACTGATGTAGACAATAAAAAATTTTTGTCCTGTATATTGAAGCTGAGAACTTTTTGAATGCCCCTCATATTCACATGAAGTCGTGATTGACTCGAATGCTCTTATTTGCAGCTAGCGCAAATATAGGTTGTCGCATATTCACATACGCAAATGAAAAATTCACAAACGTATTTGTTAGGGCTTTCACAAAATCAGATGCCATGGGGCTCCACTTTGGTAAACCTAGCTAGTCAGGAAAATTGTCATGCAACAGTGAGCCTGATTCTAAGCTGTTTGCATTAGCGCTCCAAATCGTTTTGGTTTAGAGCTCTATGATGTCATAAATTACAATGATGTTGTATCCACAACCAACTCATTAGAGTTCGTAAAGGATGCACGTTTCACTGATGTATAAATTGTGGAAAATATTATTGTCTAATATGTCGAAGCCAGAAACTTTTGGGATGACCCTCCTATATTGCTGAAGTTGTAGGTGGACAACATCGAGAGGGTTACTGGAATGACAACCAACAAACTCATTGCTGTGTGGAACTCGTGGCTGTGTCGCTGAACTGCGACAGTCATGATAAAATGGCAACAAAACAATTTTTAGTTACTTGAATATTATTTGATCGTCAAATAACTGCAGTTTAATAGAATATCGCAACTCCTGCTTCACAGAATTTAGTAAATTAACTTATGTGCACGCACATTAATTCTTTAATGCGTTAAATTAACGTGTTAATTCGACAGCTCTAATTGTAACTACACAAAAACCCTTATACAGTTCTTCCCAAGAAAACTTGGACTCTGAAAGCCATTCCATAATGTCATGTGGATCCTGAGTTATCTTGGGATTCTTCAAGGCCTACAAATGGCATTTTTATACAAAACAAACATATTCACATACAATAAAACCCAAGTGAATCTGGGTCAAGGGAAAACTGTTTACACCACAATAAGGATAGTAACTGTCAAAAATTTTTTGGCAATGAAGGGGTTAACATACACAACTGGCAATTGCACTCCCCCAGTATTTGGCAACAATATTGAGCTAAGCCAAATACCATACCATTTGAAGAGCTTATGGTATTCGAATGTCATGGAACTAATTGCAGTATTATTCAGCTGCTATGCTGACTAGAATGAAAGGTGCTGTTCCTCTCCAGATCCCAGCAAAACAAACTCCAGAAACACATCAGAATTTTCACTCATTTTGATAACTGTAACGTTAAGTGGGCTGTAAGAGTTTTTGCCACAATATCTTCCAAAGTTTTATTTGTGAGGATGGGCCCAATCTGACGAAAATCCAGAAAGATGACCATTCAAAGAAAAACTAAGAGTACTGTGCATATATTTTTTACAATGGTGTATGGTGACATAAATATTGTAAAAATTTCACATCAAACTTTCTGAACAAAAGCAAGTTCCAAAATTAGCTTCTTCATCGCTAGAGAAGAATACATTGGCTGTCGGTTTTGATAAAAATCCAGACCGTGATAAAAATTCAGCCTGTGTAATTACATATACAACTAAGAACAAAATCCTGAAAAACAGCAAACAATTTACAATCACACACCATTTATCAGTCGGACAGACCTGTGCAACTTGTTCAAACTCTGGTGCAAAGACTTGACAGTGTCCACACCACGGAGCATAGAAGTCTATGATCCAAGGCTCACTGCTCGCCAGCACATCACTGCGAAACTTTGCTGGATTCAGGCTGACTACATGACTTGGCAGGAAGTCAAACAGCCAGGCACGCAGAGATTGCGCGTCACGGAACCAGTTGCTGTAGACACTGTACCGCACAGGCAATTACAGACAAACTTAAGAGACTATTTCTGGTTCTTTACCAGTCAGCCACATAGCTAATTAATATTCATAATGTCTGACCATGCTCACTGCAACGAGTGATCAGGATCGTCCAATTGCAGCTGTCGTTTCTAAGCAACACACGACCGTAAACTGGTGGGAACAGGGTGGCCACAGTTTTGGAAGAAAAAAATTCAAGGACTTTTCAAGGATCTTAAACTCACTTTTCCAGACCTATTCTGTCAACATTTCTGCCAGGTTACAGAGGTTTTAGTTATCACAATTTTAGAGAGTATGCAATGTTTTGGCATCAAAAGATTTTAACAAGTCACAAAGTAAGTAACACTAATTAAGTAATCCAGCAACTCAGTAAGTAAAATGTTGTGTACTGGATATTTATGATGTACGAATTAACTGCAAAATTTTAATGCTAGGTATCAATGGTTACTGTACTTAGATTCAAGGACTTTCAAGGACCTTTTACATCAAATTCCAAAACTTTCAAGGACCTATTCAATTTTCAAGGACTTTCCGGGCCCTGGAAAAATGAGCATTTTTTTCAAGGACTTTCAAGGCCCTGTGGCCACCCTGTGGGAAGCTCACGAAACAGTTAAGTAAAGAATACAAAAACCGGCCCTTTGTCATTCGATACATGGTTGCCAGCCAGAGTACTTGTTCACTAATAATGCACAGTTCTCTATCAGCAAAATTACTCTATACCAAGCTAAGTTAATAGCTAAATGGGTGACTGTCTGTGGGAAAAGAAACAACAAATATTCTCTAATGTTCTAGTCAGGCCTGTCAAAAGCCACATCGAAGCCTGGGAAACATTCTCAAGGGGCCCCTCTAGAAAGAAAATTTTTTTAATTTTTCTTTTTAAAATGGTGCATTCTGGTGTACTTCATATTTTTCAGTGATGGCAGGCTCACGGGGTAACTTGCTCCTTACCCCCCATCTCAATGGTCCTAACATCACATAACACTCCATCATGTGACTAGCTGCCAGAGAATGTAGCTTCTATTTAACTGGTCTAGTTAAGCCAGTCTCAACAAAACTTTTGGGAATTGCTGGAGACATAGTTTTTCGCTGCCAAACTAAAACATCAGAGCATTTAAGGCACAGCAAACATAACAAGAAATTTGAGCTAATGCTCATGAGACGCGCGAAAGCCTATAGCAGTTCCGGTTTACGCTAAGTTAATATACAAATACCAAATTCTCTATCTGGATTGCATAACGATAGTAGCATGGCGCCACCTTGTGAATGATATAGACATGTGTCGCAGCCCAAAAATGCCAAAAAATCCATAAACCAAATCCAGCCAGGCGTTCAAGGTCATTGAATTTGGCGCCAATCTAGAGCCAGTGTAAGACTTCCTATTAGTGATTAATGGTAACCTAGGCCCTATCTCGCACCGTTACTGAGATACAGCGACTTATTGGCCAAAAATCGCAAATTTTGCCCACACCCCTCTCATTTAGCGCCCTCGTTCAGGGTGACCCCCTTCGAATTTATGGAAAAGGTTTACGGTTCCTGAAACCAGAGTCTTCCAGGTACCCGACAGTGAAGATTTGGTGATCCTAGCTTGCATCGTTTTTGACTGATCCACCCGTGTGACAGACGAACAGACAGACAGAATTGCCATGGCAAAGATGCGCTGAAAGCAGTAGCTGCTTTCGCGCGTAAAATCCGTTAGAAAAACAACAAAACAGTAGCTGCTTACTGAAATATCTGCGAGTCGGAGCGCCCGTGTGGGTAAAGGCGAATGGTTGGGTAAGATCGAACGTTCTCCCGTTGGCAGAGTGGCTTGTAGGCCTGACAGTCGACCTGTGCCACCTTCACATTTGCCAGATTCTTTACTCTCTGATCACACACATACACAGCAGTTTGATACACTCCCTTCCTGGCACTAGCATCAACAAATCAGCAGTGAATTAAAGGAAAAAACGATAATGTAAACAAGTTTATTCATACACTCATTGGAACTAGCATTGATGAATCAGTGACGGGAAAATACACTGCAAGAAATGGCCTCCTTCGTTTAATGTTTATTGTAATATGCATTATGCAGTCAAAAAGCTCAAACTACAACTTTAATGTTAACTGTTGCTCAGCATACTTTAATGAAATCAGATTTCACTAGAATCAAAACATGAAAAAGTATATGTATGATGATGATATTAGTGCAGAAGGTTTTAGCAATAATTTGCAGCTATGTAACCAGTATTCACAGTCACAATCATCCTTGTTTTCAATGCAGCATTCTAAGATCTATTTTGCCATTCCTTGACCAATACATGTACAATTATCCTGGCTTACAGTATTTCCCGCTAAAGATACAGCATATTAATATTCCAATGTAAGTGCATTAATTTATTAACTTATTAGTCATACGCATGACATAACAACCTTTGCAAACAGTCTTCACTCAGTTTTCTACTCCTGGCGAGACAGTAAATGAGCAGTACCTTGGCAAGGCGTCTCCACTCGGGACTAAGTTGTTGGCATGGTCCACACCAAGGCGCAAAGAAGTCCACGAGCCAGATCTCTTGCACTGACTTGTGGCGAACAAGTGCGTCAAATGACTCAGTGTTTAGTATTATCACCGGCGGCCTCATCACATCCTAGCAATATCACAGTATGCAATGCTTACCGCACAGTCCGCAAGTATAAAAACAACTTCCTCATCTATTGCAAAATTATATTAATGTCACTCGGCTAATGTTCACACTATCTAAATGTATAGTTTTAACTGATACAAACACAAACTAGATCATAACAAAAAAATAATACTAAAAGAATGACCCAATAAATATAATTTGATCAATAATCACAAACTAAATATTCAATCTACTTTACAGACAAGTTGCAAACCCCAGAATAAACAAATTTAGCCAACAATGTAATATAAGAAAAAGAAAAAGAAAAAATAAAAAAGCACAAACCTGAAGAAACTCGATGATTGCATCTGCACTGTGATGTCCGTGAAACTGATGTGGAATTGTCATGTTGTAGAAAATTGTCGTCGGATATGAATGAATATTGTACTGAACACAGCAACCACCAAGAAATGTACATTTCTGCTTCATTTGACTTGACATATGAAATATTTACATCCACCAAGGAGGTAATGTTTTTGCCAGACTTTGTTTGTCTGTCTGTCTGTCTGTCTGTGAGTCAGCAAGATAACTCAAAAAGTTATGGACGGATCTTTCTGAAATTTTAAGGGCATGTCGGGAATGGCAAAAACTACCGATGATTCAATTGTGAGGGTGATCTGGAAGGAATCCTGGATTCTGGATCACTTGGAAATTTTCGTTACCATTGCTTTCAATGGGGCGTAAGGGAAACCGCTGCAAAACCAAAGATGGTGCTGCCACCTAGCGAACAACATTGCCTTGGCAGAGGTGTGCAGGCTCTGACTGCTTTCTAGTAATTAAGACTCCCACTAAAATTACACAGACAGAAAATTATATGAAGCACACATTAATTAATGATTGCAATAAACAGTTTGCTCAGATAACATGTAATGTCGTATAACTTAGCGGAAAATATGAATATCCTGCCTGCTGACAAAGTCCGATGTGTACGGTACAGTCGACAGTTCCAAACTTGACTGAAGCACTCATTTGTCTTGAAGCTTTGCGAAACTCCGGCAAGAGACGCATGCACGGCGGACACCACTACACAGTGTGCACAAGGACACATTACTGATACATCTTAAAAACATCAGCCCAGCTGTTGCTAGGGGAGCCGACTGTACCTGTGTTTGTAGATTGCAAATGGATATGTGGTTACACACTTACCTCCTTACATCCCTGGCGATATAATGACCTTCCACCACCTCTCTGAAACACTTGCATTGGAAATTGCTGCCAATTGATTACTATTGACAGTCTGTAGTAACTTACCAACGCCTTATGCAACAGTATCACAAACCTCCACCAAGATCAGTGCTGCCACCTGGCAAATAAAACTGACTTAATACAATTGCTACATGTATCCTTCCAAAAATTCCTGCATAGAGAACTGGTATCCAGACTGCCATCAAAATTTAGTCATTTGGTCCTTGCACTATGCCACAACCCTCCATAACATTTCACCGAAGTCTGCTCATAACAAACTGGATGACATCATTGAAAGACAAGTACTGGCAGACAGACTTCAAAACATAACCAACATTTTCAGGAAAGATGCTAAATACAAAATGGCATCACATAATCAAACTTACCGGAGCATAGAAGTCGACAAACCATGGCTGTTGACTGTTAGTGACATCGGGGAAATCCGACGGGCCAAGGACACGAACTGCATTCTGGGAACTCTCCTTCGCAAATGCTGCAATGTCATGAGCAGTTTGCCTGCCTGCAGTGTTAGCACATCGACAGCAATACTGTCAGTAAGTAAGCAGCATGTAAAAGAGCAGCTCACTGAACACATGCCAGATGCACATGCTCACCAAAAAACACTATACAACCTAGAAGAAATTCTGACAATAAAATTATACAGTAAATAGCAGTTGCTGATTACCAGCTAGTCAACTTCATTTCGTATTATTTTTATCAGCAACATAGCTGAGATGAACAAACAAACAGACCACAAACAAAATACACACATAAAAACAGACACAAAAGCAAACAGAGAAGTACTACCTGTACAAACAATCAAAATGTAATACTACGAACATGCATAATTGCACATACTTAGCATAGTTACTGAATAACTGAAACATGCTCACTTGTCTCAACAGTAATAATTATTCCGATCACAATTTCCATCAACTACTCTAAGTCAATGTGTTAAATATGTAACTACCAAGACATGACTGTTATTGTTAAAGGTCCATGGCCACAGTCAAACTCACTCGCACAATTTCTGTAGATTTAAATTAGACATTTAACCTCGCATATATAATATGTCGATTTGAACTTCATAAATATATGAAATTAATGCGTGAATTCAAACGAAATGCGGCATTACGTTACGTTATGCGAAATATTCTAATCTATCAGCGCCCGTAGTGACGTCATGACCCTAGCCCATATAGATCATGAATATTAATGGCTAGCCGATGACGCCATCATTCTAGGCTAGGCCATAGCCTATAGACGCCATGAATATTAATTCATGACGTCTGTAGGCTAAACTCATGACGTCACTGCAGGTCATCATGGCGGCGCATTTTCTACGTCGTTTTCGTAAATCGTCGACTTCAAAGGTAAAAGTTTCCGTGTTGACAGAACGTTGGGCGCCGATATTACTGTCAAAGTTATCATAAAATTCTGCACTTTCAGGAAAATGGACAAAATGTATATGTTAATTTTGGTGACCACGGACCTTTAAGCAATATTGATACTGATAATTACCGTGATGGATTTCATGACCAAATTCAGGCTTGAAAACTGCAAAAGCCGGAAACTTATAAACATGCAGATTATTACATTCAATCCTCATTGTTCGACAGTCCACTCGGCCAACCTGCAACACGAAAGAGTAATCACCACTATAACTGTGACAAATGCATCATTATCACAACTTAATTACGCTCAGTTTTTTTACCAAAATAACTTCCTCAGAAATGTCCAAACTATTTGAGCAGTGCAGGTAAACAAAACAATGCCGAGAGACTGGCTGGTAGTGCTATGTGGTTGAGTGTCAGAATAAAAACAAGAAATGTGAGCTAATGCTCAGAGATGCGAGAAAGCCTATAGCAGTTCCTGTTTGCAAACTGTCAGTCTATCTCCAGGCATTTCGTCGCAGTTCATTCTTATAGTGTGCGCTGCAGCCAAAAATCGCAAAAAGTAATAAAACCCCCTTTTTGAAAGCTCAGGGTCTTTCAAAGTCATCGATGTTGATACGACTGAAAAGCTCGTCACTAGTACTTGTTGTGATAGGCAGCATGCCCATGCCTATCTGCAACCGTTTGACGAAAGACTGGCCAACAACGGTAAAATAATGACTTTTACAGAGGTACCGCTCTTTGATGCCCTCATGCGCAGATTTCCTTGAAGCTATAAAATCGAGACATAAACCATCGAAATCTATGTTCAATGCTGAAAATTTCATATGCAGCTGCTCCATGTCTATCTCAATTGATTTTGGCGCAATTCGCTCTTGAAATGTGTCTCGCAGCCCGAAATCGCCAAAAAATCCATAAAAACCACTATTTTGGCATTCAAGGTCATTGAATTTGGTGGCAATCGAGAGCCAGTGTATGACTTCCTATTAGTGATTAATAGTAATGTAGGCCCTATCTCACACCGTTATTGATATACAGCGATTTATTGGCTAAAAATCACAAATTTTTCCTACCTCCCTTTAGCGCCCTCGTTCGAGGTGACCCCCTTCAAATTTATGGAAAAGCTTTATGCATCCTAAAACTAGAGTCTTCCATGCAGCCGACAGTGAAGATTTGATAATCCTAGCTTGCACCATTTTTGACTGATCCACCCGTGTGACAGACGAACGGACGGACAGAATTGTGATGGCTAAGATGAGCTAAAGCAGTCTAGCTGCTTTTGTGCATAAAAAACTGCAGTTATGGCTCAACAGACATGACTCAGTCACTGTGTGTGCGTGTGGGTGTCCATGTGTGTATTAAGAAATAGCATTATTGAAATTTAATGCAAAAAAAACATATTGTGAAATGTAAAGTAGTTCATCCAAGCTGCATGGCCCATAAGATGGCAATGACCTCCCGTTTCGTTAGCGCTCAGCCAGACACCAGTTTACACTGCAAGACCACAGATACAGTGTGCCTGTTTACACCTCAGCTTCTGCCAGCACTCACTGTGCCTACCCATCAAATAAAAAACATTAACAAAACTATTCCATCTGTGTGATGGCTATTAATGTCTTCAATTCACCACTAAATGCAAGCAATGCAACGGACCGGCAACAAACCTTTACATCACTGACGAGAACAGGTAACTTCCGCAGTTCCAAGTCACGTGTGTCTCCGTCGACAAAGTGAATCAACCATGCTGACCTATCTTTGCTCTTGATGATGTTCTACAGATACAACAACAACAACAACAAATTCAACAACGCTCATACTACAACAACAGATGCTCAGCTGCTAGATAAAATGACCAGTCGAGTCAACTGCTTGTACAAATAAATGCTTTCACTCAAAGTAAGAGACTACTGTGACAACAAAAATTAATGATGATGATTCCTCTTTCATTTTGCATGTTGGCCAAGTGGACCATCAGGCATTGAAAACAAAATGGAATAATTTGCAGAGTCATAACCTTTCAACTCTGTGACGTTCAAGCAAACCTGAACTACGCCCTCTGAAAACAATGGTGTGCACTGGTCTGTTGACTTGCACAAGTATTTTTTACTCAAATCTGTATAGCTTTAGTAGATAGGTTTAAGCCAATCTTACATCGACAAGACACAGTACTGGGCCAACGGGAATTGGAAGCTTGCCTTGGAAACAAATAAACAGCTGACATGATATCATTTTCAGCTATAAGAATGATGAACAGAAAAGACAAAAACTTGCTAAGATTAGATGCATAATTCAGTATCCCAAACCTTTGAAACACTGTCCAAGCAATTGAAAGACTCCTATTTTTCCAAAAAAAAAACTGTTAACAAAAATATTGCAACTACATGTAAAAACACTTTTCTACACTTAACTAAAATAACAGTAGAAACCACACAAAAATCTTCTTCTATACTGCTGCAACTATCAGTACAATCACTGTTAGTGTTATGATCACTAAAGACCTGAAATGTAGTGTGGTTAAGATTGGTCACATCGGGCAGTTGTTCCAGTACAATAAAAGCAATCTCTCTCGCATCTAAACTGACAATCTCCTACACCCAGCAGACACAGCATAGCAGATACACAATTGTTTCACCTATTCAGGTTTATAATTCTAATACCATAATCCAACAAAGTTCTCATAAAGTTAAGATAATTTCCCATTTCATTCAAAGCTATTTGATAAAATATTCAGTGGTGTCATGTACCGACAAATTTTCGTCTGCTGTAAAATGTTTCCACTGTCCGCAAATTCTCGTACAAAATACAAGATTTAGGACTGAAAAGCTCCCACTTTAGGAAAAATTTGAGACAAAGTAGAAATTCCAAGCATCAATAAAAACCTTCCAGAACTTGGAGCTGTCTGACGCATAATTGCCTCTTTCTGCCTCTTACACTATTTTTTACTCACGACGCAGCTGCAAATATTTATCTATGTCACACAAAAATCACTTATCTCATTTTCAATAGCTCAACCATTTGTATGTGTGCTTTCTCACTGGAAAGAACAATGACTATAGTTACACAAAGACATAGACAGAAATATTAGTGATGATGCAGCATTCACACCGTGGTGACATTATTCTGAAGACTGAAAGGAACTCAGTGGCACTAAGCTCAAACTGAGCCAAACTAAACAGAGCACTCACCATTCCTTTGCCTTTAGCGACAGCCGAAGCCTGGTAATAGTAAGTGCCGGGATTAAGGTCAAGTTCACACTGCTCCTCTTGACTGTGACAGTAGGCCACTCCAACATTGACCAACTCACTCTGCCAGTGGCCACACACAGCAGTAATGATCAAGATACACTAGGGGGGCCATTTCAGAGATCCCCAAAATCACCCGCATTCTTACTGACAACCAAAGTTAACAGGAAAAAAACTGACATCAAAAAACCTTAATCATAATAAACTATCTACATGCAAAAACATAATATTAGCAAACGAAATATTCACATATGGATGATCTAAAGAACAAAACTAAATAAACGGTTCAGATACCTTTCATGCTATCTGGCCAAAAAACAATCAGATCTAAATGATTATGACAATACTAGTAACCTGAAGACACTCGGACAGCACAAACTTCTGCCAAGGTTCACCAAGCCATACAATTTACTGCTCAATAGATGGCAGCATGCTAGTTAATCCATACAAATTAGTAATGCATCGTATGACTGGAATAATTACATATGAGACTTAGTGATTGCCTGTGCAAACAGGGCTGTCTTTTGCCAGCGCGGGGTCCTTAGCACTAACTTCCCCGTGGGGCCCCTAATGTCACACAGCAACCTGTAATCACACTACACCACAAACTGTACAATAGGCCAATGTCTGTAAGGTAGGCGTGTATCTTGCATGTTTTTATGCATACACTTTCACAAGCGAAGCACGCAGAAAAAAATTTTGGACCCTAGATTTTACTTCCACCCCCCTCACAAAAATTTCTTTTAGGCTTTTTGAATTCAAGTTGCGACAGTAATTCATTCCTAAGCCGATGAATATTGGTTAGAATTAGACTGATCGATCGATCCATGATCCTTTGCGGCGATCACCGCCATAGTGCAGAGCCCCTTTGGGGCGTGGGGCCCTTGGCACAGTGCCAAGGTGCCACCCCCTAAAGATAGGCCTGTGTGTAAAGCTGATCTTTTGCAATGCTAACAAAATCAAAACATTCCTGGATCTGCATCCAGCTTAAGACTGTTATACTGTTATACTTGCGACTAATCCTGGTGATCCAAAAACCAACCTATATACAAATCAACATAAACCTGATCTTCCTACAATATGAACCTTTCTTGAGATACTGCTCTACAAATGCTGCTTACTTATTTACTTCACGGAGGTAATTATGGCAATAAAATTGCTTATCATCAAGATATAAACAGCAATCAGCTGCAAAAAAGACAAATGCTTGTGACTTGCTCTTTTTTATAAATTAAAATTACTTGTAAGAACATGGCATATGACACTCACAAGCATAGCAGCCACTTTAGTGATAGTATTTCGCTCCAGACATTCTACAATTCAGGCATTACACTAAATCACACTATGCATTAGAGATTTGTTCAAACGATGCTAATATACAATACAATACAATACAGATTCAAGTTAACGGCGGTCAACATCTAAATGCTTCAGCCTCGTAGCATGAGAAACTGCAAGAACTAAGTATTGTTTAGACAAGTTTAATACGCTATATACCTGAAATACCACTAAATACCAGAAATAATTCACCAGTACGAACCAACCCCCTAAGAAAATGTCTGTATCACTGTATGCCTCTAGTGCAGCAGGTGGTATTACAAGCAATTTGAGCAAAGCTCACGTGACGCGTGCATCTTGAAAGAGTACCTAAATTTGAGGCCTCTGTATGCAAGACCCCTTGAATTTAAGAGATCAAAACTTAAATTCTTAAAAATGTACATTCTATTCTAAAAATGTGATATGCAAGTTGTCCAGGTCGATCTCCAGCCATGTCGATTCAATTCACTCTGAAAATGTGCATCACAGTTGGAAATCGCAAAAAAAATCACTAAAAACTCCTATTTTGGGAGTTCAAGGTCACAGACGTTGACATTAATAAAAAGCTTGTCACTATTGCTTGTTATGATAAGCTGCATGCCTGTGCCTATCTGCAACCATTTTCATGCTACACGAGATAATAGCGGTAAAATAACCACTTTTTAGGGGATAGCTGTCTTTGACGCCCGCCTGCACCGGCCTCCTTGAACCTAGAGGGTCGGGACTTGGACTGCTAAAATCTACATTGAGTGCTAAAAATTTCATATGCAGGTTGCCTTGGTCTATCTCCAGCCATTTTGTCGCAATTCAGTGTTGAAATGTGCGCTGCATTCAAAAGTGCGAAAAATTCACTAAAAACGTCTTTTTGAGGGGTTCAAGGTCGTTCAAGGTCCTCGATATTGATAAATCTAAAAAGCCTGTCACCAGTGCTTGTTATGATAAGCAGCACGTTAGTACCTATCTGCAACCATTTTCACACTATACGAGCCAATACCGGCAAAATAACGTCTTTTTAGGGGGTACCCTCTTTGATGCCCTCATTCAAGGGGAACCCCTGCACCCAGGGGCACGAAATTTCGTCACAATAAACTAGAGACCTTGGGGCAGCCCACAGTGAAGATTCTGTGATCCTAGCTTGTACCGTTTTGAGACAGATCACGAGTGTGACGGACAGACGAACAGACAGAAGCCTAGAGTATGGCTAAAACGTGCGAAGCATTCTGCTATCGCGCGTAAAAACCTCTTCTTTGTTCGGTCGTCTGCAAAATGTCAAGTTTACAACAACCTCAAAAGCTAGCTGCTCCCATGTCTTTGGCTTCTCTTTTCATGTAATCGTTGCTTGGTGCACTTGTACATTTTTAGGTACTTTTGAACTCTTGTTGCTTTGCCCAATATCCTCCCTTCAATTACATCCAGTAAGATTGTTTCATGTCTTGAAATGCCTCCCATCCATCAGAGTTTGCTGTGCTACACTGTAAGTTATTCAAGATATAATGAGTATTCAAGATCTGATGGTCAGTAAAACACAAACCTGTATTCTTGGCACAGAATGAGATGAGCCAAGGCAAGTCCCGAGTGGCAGGCTCATCGTCGTCAATGACTCGAGACTTGAAGTTTAATGACCACAACTCCACAACCTCTGCGCGAACGTGCTCCAATGCAAACTTGACCAGCTGACTGCGAGTACGATCATTATGGTACACTTCATGCTGTGAAAACAAACAACCAGGTCAACTCAGCCTCCTACCCCTCAACGGGACAGAGAATCGTGGTATTACTTCTCATGCTCAGCCAACAGACACCTAGGCCAGCTCAGTCTCCTACTTGCAGTGGGACAGAAAATCATGGTATTGCTTCTCACTCTGAGTCAACAGAAACCTAGGCCAACTCAACTCAACTCAACTTAGTGGCATAAATTATGCACAGTAGCTTACAAGCTATGGCTAGCAAGGTGATGTGGTGCATACTGTACCGCACCATAGACCTCAAGCCATCACCCACAGATCAAATAAAGAAAAATGTGTCTTCTTATTACATCTGGCAACACCAACAAAATTAACCACAATGGTCAATTAACTAGTGTGTCTGCTACATGTATTCTATTTGCATATACAAAGTCCAGGCCTAACAGTGAAGACAAAATCCTGCTGAAATGCATAAGGTCACAGCCATACTACAGATCAGAACTCTTAGGGAAAACTAATCCCTGAAGCTAACAATTTACACACAAATTTCAGTAACAGTGAATCACACTAATTTCTGAAGCATAATCAACCTTATAGCCACAAAAGGTGGCAAAAAGTTGAAGGACACAAAAAATACCTCAGGATAGAGGATAAGTGTTGGATATGACCGGATGCCTTTATGCCGACACAAGACCCAGTCATCTTCACAGTTGACGGCTCCAATACGAATCACTCCAAACAGTTCACGAGCAACGGCTCTCCACTGCAATCAGTGACGACACATAACTCTCTCTCATCACAGCTCTGACTAATGCAATGCAGCTCAAAAAAATATAATTAGACATCATTACTGTAGTTTACATGTGAAGGCCTGCTGACAAGCTGGCCCAATGTACCTTTATTAATTAAATAATTATCACATTGTCTTGCAGCAAGAAACCAACGAAAAAGCTACTGCACCAACAGTTTGCTATGCTGTTATATTATCAACTGAAACACTGGATAAAAACAGTAGTAAAGTTTTAAAATCTAGACCTAAACTAATCATTTCACTGCTGTCAGGCATGCTTACACGTAAAAAGTATATGCCCCAAAAGAAGGAAAAGATCAAACAAATTCAAAGTCTTTAAACATATCTAAGACATCATATTAATTCATTAACAATGTTCTGGTGTTCAGCTTCCCTATAACAGAAGTACACATTCAGATATTTCCTTCACTCTGCCATGACGTGGGCAGGTGAGGGGATAATGTCAGCCTATCAAAGCCTTGCAGAAAGCAGTTGAAGTTAGGGCATTTAACGTCAGATGGCAGATTGTTTTTGACAAACTATCTTTTAGACAGACTGTACACTGTATACGCCACAGCTGGTATTAAATTGAGTGAAAAACTCATGTAAAAACAACGGTACTGAGTTACGCTAAAACACAGAGCTACACAAACTGTTCAGAACACGCAGTACACAGCAACAGACAGTGTAGTGATAGAAGTGAGACATACAGCAGGAGCAAGCTCGTGACAATGAGAACAGCGCGGTGAATAGAAGTTGATGAACCAGACATCACTGGTGCCATCCACTGACAACTCTGTGTAAATAACACATATACACATCAGTACACAACATGCCCCAGATCTGCCACCATCAACACGGTAATGCGCTATGTCACTGACCAAAGCTAATCAATCGCACAATCTCAATAACCAATAATGAATCAATCTCAACTCCATATGCCGAATTCTTTGATTATCCAGAACATTATGACACTATAGTTAATGACAGTTTAGCATTTAATAACTATCGATAGCTGCAGATATTCATTAAATAAAATATTTTTTAAACTTATCAATTTACACTACTGTGCATTGTGCAAGAACAACTCACCAAAATCTGATCTGCTCAGCGTTATCACTTCTGGATCATCATCATAAATGCCTGAAACACAAGCAACGAAGAAATACAGTTCAATCATACATCACAAAAAAACAAAAGATTTGATACATTACAGTACAAAATTTTAGTGAAAACAACAAAAATACGTTGAACATTTATGTTTTCCTCTTTAGACAAATGTATGACCAGTGAAGTTTATTAGTAGAGTTCAGCATAAGTTCATACACAGAATTTAACACACCAAAGTCTTGATTGTAAAAACTCCAACTCTGGTAGCTGTGCCCAGTTGGTCCACCCTCCTTCAGTCCATCTTCACCATACATGTCATACTTCTTGCGCAAATCTTCATCTTTCAGCACTTCATATGCACGGTTGACACGCAGAAATTTCTTGTGAGCTTCTGGATCATCCTGGGTATACAACAACAGCTCACAACCACAATAATAGTCATGAATCATAATCTAAATCATTGTCAAAATCACAGTCACAAATCATAACTGTATTTGTCATCATCATTGCTGTCATAATTGTGCAACTGTCAATCATCAAAGCAAATACCAACAAAAAAGCTGCAATTGTGGTTAACGTGGTACCGGTACATGTACCTGAAATGTGTAAGAACCATGATCTTCACTTTTTAGCCCATGATGGTTTAATACCCACAATGTCCTTGTTCCCAGATTAATGAATATTAAGTCATCATAGCCAACAAACTTGATTGATGCTATTCAAAGGGTCTAAATTAGTGTTTTTACGCGCAACAGCCACTACTGCTGTAGCGCGTCTTAGCCATCACAATTCTGTCCGTCCGTCTGTCTGTTCATCTGTCTGTCACACTGGTGGATCAATCAAAAGTGGTGCAAGCTACAATCACCAAATCTTCACCATCAGCTGCATGGAAGACTCTAGTTCCAGAAACCGTAAAGCTTTTCCATAAATTCGAAGAGGGTCACCCCAAACAAGGGCGCTAAATGAGAGGGAGGTAGGAAAAATCCGTGACATCCAGCCGATATGGCGTTGCCAGAGCGAGATAGTGGCACCATCTAGTGAGTACAAGTAAGACGCTATAAGCTTAGGGCCTACATATTTAGTCGTAGGGCGTCTGGCGCCATCTGGTGAATGATTATGTTTTACTGGGCCTTCTGTGAAACTAGCCAAAAGCCGTATGAATGAGATCTATGGATGATGTCTACGCATCACTAGCATATGACGGTGCACTGCTGTTGCATGTTCCTGTTTGCGCTAGCACAGCTTTACTTGTAAAGCACTGAAATTCTGTTTGACATGCAAAGAACTCCATAACAAATGTAATCACATCTATAGTCGCTTACCCTGTTTTTGTCCGGGTGCAACTTCAATGCCAGTTTCTTAAAAGCCTGACGAATCTCACGAGTGTCAGCTTGCCGGTTCAAGCCAAGAAGCTCATAGAAATCTTCAGACAGCACAGTATGGATGATGACACAGGAAAAAACTACGAGCTGCAAAACAAGCTTAATCTTTGCCATCTGTTAACAACACACAAAGATACAAAAAACTGTAATTTTCAGGTAAAACAACATTCATCACAGCAAACTAGCAATGCATTGAATCTACTGTGTCACTGATCCATTATCAGACTACTAGACTTCTACGTAAAGTACTCTCTCTCATCCATGGTCTGAAGCAGTGATTTTCAACCGGGGTTCAGCGGAAGCCAAGGGTTCCACGAGCATCTGCCAAGAGTTCCGCGGCTGGTCAGTGAAAAAATAAAATAACCTGTTGTACAAAATTATGTCAGACCAAGCCACAGAAAAATTATGCACCGAACCAAATGCTTAGTTTCAAATTAGTGCTTCTAGCTGTCTACTTTGACATACAGTGTGGAATATTTTTGTTTTTAACAGTGCAAAAATATTTGCATTGAACACAGGACACTTAACGTATTAGTGTTAGTGTTAAGAAAATCATTTGACCATTTATTGAATAACGTTCATTTCTTGAAACATTCTGCTTGAAAAATACAACAAGAAATTTAAGCTAATGCTCACAAGACACGTGAAAGCCTACAGCAGTTCCAGTTCAGTAGTTTAGCTGAATATTGGGGTGTTCACGCTAAGTTAATATACAAATACCAAATTCTCTATCTGGATCGCATAACGATAGTTCAGTGGCACCACCTTGTGAATGATATAGACTTGTGCTGCAGCCCGAAATCGCCAAAGAAAATCCATAAACCCCCTATTTTGGCATTCAAGATCATTCAAGAGCATTGAATTTGGCGCCAATCGAGAGCCAGCGTATGACTTCCTATTAGTGATTAATAGTAACCTAGGCCCTATCTCGCACCGTTACTGAGATACAGTGACTTATTGGCCAAAAATTGCAAATTTTGTCCACCCCCTCTCATTTAGTGCCCTCGTTCGGGGTGACCCCCTTCAAATTTATGGAAAGGCTTTACGGTTCCTGAAACTAGAGTCTTCCAGGCAGCCGACGGTGAAGATTTGGTGATTCTAGCTTGCACCACGTTTGAGTGATCCACTTGTGTGACAGACATACAGATGGACAGAATTACGATGGCTATGATGCGCGCGTAAAAAGCCTTGCACATTAGCGTAACTGGCTGGGGGTCCAGAGCTCTGAGCTGTCCATGAACGTAAAATGTAAAAAAGATCCAATGATAATTTTGGGACCATTGGTGACCTCTTCGTCGGGCGTTTTTGCTTAAATACAGTAATGTATTGCTCTCTACAAGTAAAACAAAATTGCAAAATAATATTATCCAATGCGGTCAAATTGAACAAATATTTTACATGCTGATTTATCATCGGTTTTTGGGTGCTTTGCTTTTGGGCCTCACAGGTTCTTTGCCTCGATTCCGCTGGGGACATCGTTCCCCATATACACTGAAACTTCCACTTTGCCTATATACGCCACTGGATTCACGAATCATTGCATGGGGTTCCGTGACTGATCGTCGCACTTATGCAGGGTTCTGCTGCAGCAAAAAGGTTGAAAAACACTGGTCTGGAGGGAAGGTCACCAACCCAATCCTCTCCAGAAATGTCTACAGGTGTTGTGGGTTGCATGATACTTTGAAGTCGGACCATGTCTCCCACCAAGCCTGGTCATGCACTGTACATTGAAATACCAGATGCGCACAGTCTCTTCAGCGTCACTGCAGATGACACGAGTCTCGGCGTCGGATGTGACGTAGGTAGACCGCCAAAAACGAAGAATGGTCAGTGCGTACCCGAGCCACCATAATACAGTGGCTTTAATCACGCTAAGTACACTTTATGCACTCACGATTGAAGGCCACTGTGGTACCTGCAGTCAGGGATGTCATGCTGTACGAGCCACGGGATGGAATGTATGGCAGCCAATAAGACCGTTTTACTTACGCTATCGACAACCAAAGTCCAATGGGTCCGGTTTCAATGCAAGTCAGCTTTTATTAGGACAAAAACTTCAGGGTATTTCTTCACTTTTCAAACACTGCACCTTTTGAGTAAAACGAGAATTAATAACAAGCAATATAAACATGACGTGTACCTCAGTTGTAAACATAAACAAAAAGTAAATAGGGCCAGGTAAATAAATATGTAAATTAAACCGTTGTGATATAACCCGTGTCCGTGTGACGGTGAGGCTCCTTCAGCTACACAAAAACACCAAATCAGAAATATTGATTTTTCAAAATCACAAATAAGCCACAAACAACAAAGCTATAAAATTACAGCAATTTTATACGTTGGGTTCGGAACAGGTCTGTGGTTCGGAAAAAAGCATGGATCAGGTAGTCCGTACTTTCTATGAAACCAGCGAATTCTCGGACACATGTCGAATCTCTGGCTATGACAGTAAAAACCAGGGATCTCTGCGAGCTAACTGTGGAAACTACAAGTTTCAATTTTTACGAGAATTTTTATCGCCAGCAAACTGCAGTCTGCAAACTGTGTCCAAGCCCATGGAAGTAAGCCAGACACACGAAAACGAGACGGCAGACAGACACCGCTGCACGCATATTCGGCGTTCAACAGATTAGTGCCGAAATTTGTTTTAAATTTACAGAAATATTTCTTTGAAAATTTTAATAAAAATGTGTAGGAATTGTTAACAGTTCAGTTTTTACGATGAAAAACAGATTGATATTCGTTTGCTTGCTGAGTAATTGCGCGCAATGATACTGAGAATGTGCTGTTGTTTATATTTGTGTGTCAGTGTGGATGTACGCTGAAAAATGTTTTCTGTAGAATTTTTGTTGCGTGTTTTAGTGTCCTAAAATGCTGTGGACGGATTTTTGTTGAAGACTTAGTTTTAAATTATCGTTAGAGTTATTTGTGTAGATCGTCGTCATGCCGCTTATGTCTGCTTCAGTGGCTGTTGCGTTGTTCCTTCTTGTCGTCATTCTGCAGTTGTCATCGCTTGCAGCTGATGCTGGCAAGTATTGATAATTAGTTTACGCACATACATTTTTACCGTTAGATTAACAAGAAATTTGAGCTAATGCTCACGAGACGCGCGAAAGCCTATAGCAGTTCCGGTACCAAATTCTCTACCGAATTCTCTATCTGGGTCGCATAACGATAGTTCCGTACGTGGCGCCACCTTGTGAATGATATAGACTTGTGTCGCAGCCCGAAATCGCCAAAAAATCCACAAAACTCCCCATTTTGGCATTCAAGGTCATTCAATGTCATTGAATTCGGCGCCAATCGAGAGCCAGTGTACGACTTCCTATTAGTGATTAAAAGTAACCTAGGCCCTGTCTTGCACCGTTACTGAGATACAGCGACTTATTGGCCAAAAATTGCAAATTTTGCCCACCCCCCTCTCATTCAGCGCCCTTGTTCGGGGTGACCCCCTTTGAATTTATGGAAAAGCTTTACAGTTCCTGAAACTAGAGTCTTCCAGGCAGCCGACGGTGAAGATTTGGTGATCCTATCTTGCACCGTTTTTTGACTGATCCACCCGTGTGACGAACGAACAGAATTGTGATGGCTAAGATGCGCTGAAAGCAGTAGCTGCTTTTGCACGTAAAAATTGAAATTGTTTGGTGTGTAACTTAGAGAAGAAAGACATATATCTTATTATGGTTATACTGTATAACCTAATTGTGCGAAAATCAGAACTGACTTGGAAGATGTACATTGCATCTCTGCGACTCGTATGGATATCACAGATACTTTAGAATTTCTTAGTGTGTTGCGGTGTAATTTGAGTATTTATATGATTGTCATTGCAGAACTGACGTGTCACTGCAATCTGCTTCCATGTCGGAAGCATAACAGCACTTGCCACACTGATGGAGTGTGCTACATTACGTCTGAACGGCTGTCCATAGCCGATGAACCTCGCATCACCTCCGGGTCAGTGAATTACCATCGATGTCTTATCATTGTGTAATTGCCAGTCATTGTTTATTGCTCAAGTTACTGATTTACTGACAGAAGTGTTGTGTTTGTTTTTGTCTTGCTTTCTTTCTCTTTAATGGAGCAATAGCATGATATGTTATGCAGAAAATTTGCCTTGAAGAGATATTTTAGTGTCTGTTGAGTTTGCATAATGTGTTTTGTGTTAATGAATTTTTTGTATATACCGGTAATTCATTATTCTCAGCCTGGCACGTTGTATTGCATGAAGTTTCAAGCTTACATCATAGGCTGAAGCAATAACTTGGCAAAGAAACTAGGAATAAATAGCAATGTTCAGCTAGCACTGTGTCTAAAGCTTGCATACTGCATAGTGGTAGTAGACAAATAATGTTCAATCTGTAACTATAGAAATTATCAACAACTGTATCTACATGTGTTACGTCAATGTGAAAATGCAGATGCTTTGAGAAGAGGCAGCTGGTGCCACCAGGCAATCCGATGGTCTGTCACCAGGCATCACCGAAGGCTCATCTGAATGCTGTACGGTGCTGTAAGGATGCAGACTTCTGTAATAAACAGGAACCACCAACCCTTGCTCCCCCACCTTCTACCATTTCTAGTGGTACTGCGCTGTTGTTACTGTATTTCTAATTGTTTTCATTTTTGTGCAACTAACTGATTGATCTCTTTACTGAATTTGAATTCTTGGCTGAAAGTTGTTTCACTATGTTGTCTATTGTGGTCCAACGAAACACCGGACCTCACCGGATGGTTAGGGTTAGGGTTAGAGTTAGGGTTAACCGCACTGGACCTATTTACTGGACCGACCACATTGGACTGCACTGGATGTCCGGTGTGGTGTTTCATCAGACCCATCTTTTGTACTGTTCTTACTTTTTCAATATTGATACTACAGGGTGGGCCAAAAAAACTGACCTGTTTGATCGTTGATAGCTCAGCAATGGTTAGTGGTAGACATGTAATACGTCAAAAGTTTCAGAATGCTGTAAAAAAAATAAACGACAAATTTGCATACTGAAGCATTTAAATATTCTTTGCCTAATTTGCATAAATATGCGTAACCTCCAAATTCTGCCAAATCTGACATTGATTTAATGTGGATATTTGAGCTTTTGTAACTTAGCGATGTTTATTGATGGAAAGGCGCTTAATATGCCAAAAGTTTTGAAATTGTGTACCGAAAAAGAGTACAACTTGCCTGTCTCAGTATTTAAATATTCTTTGCCTGATTTACACAAATCTGCCCCACCCCTAATATCATGTTAAATTGGCAATAACACATGAATTTAAGTTGATTTTCATTCACCTTACAGCGAAATATCAACAATCATTAATACATACGTTGAGTTTAGATGAAATTCAACATAAGCAGTTGCCCAGCTTTTACATTCATAATCGTCACCAGTCCTTTTAGGCAGCTGATCGATCGCTGGAGTCAATGTGTTCAGGATTAGCTGAGCCCAGCATTCGATTAGCACACGTTTTAGCTGGTCAGTTACTGAAATTTTGTGACTGTGCTATCTGTTGCAATGCCCCTGCACTGCATAATTCACAGAATTTAAATCTGGACTTTTTGGCAGTGAGTTTTTGAGTTCAGTGAACTCGGGCACATGGGAGTGCAGGCAAATGCCTAATTTCAGGGGTAATGAAGATTTATGCAAATTAGGCAAAGAATATTTAAATGATTTGCTATGCAAGTTTGGCCTTTTTTGTCTACAACATTCTAAAACTTTTTTGACATATCCCACGCCTTTCTACTGGCAACCATCGCTGAGTTATCAACGCTCGAACAGGTCCGGTTTTTTGGCCCACCCTGTAGTAGTGATAGCGACAGTTGGCAGTGCTAGAAGTAAGTAATAATGTAATATGTGACTACGTGTATTAACCGAAACATGTCTATTTACTGTCATCTTGGAATACTGGAATCTGAAGTGTTTGCCAGATCTGATGGGACACTTTCACTGTGTCTAAACTTTTATTAGCTGATATCAACAGTGATCCTTTTTGTGCTTTTTAATTTTTTGGGATTATACCACTGATTGCTTGAGTACAATGAGTAGCGATGTGAATAAAATGCTAGTTAACCAGTGATCGGTTCTAAAATTGTGGAAGCGTGGATACATTATTTTCTTTGATAATTGGTGATTGGAAGCAACCGGTAACGCTAGACGATAGATACTGTTTGTCAGCATGGATTGTCACTGTACTTTTATCTGTGAAGTTGCTGAGATTTTTATTTCACTGGCAATATGTGTACTGTATGTGTACATCTATGTGGTCAGTGGACATGGACATGGTCAATTTGTGGATGCTAGGTGGAGTCATTATTGCCTTTGCTCTAGTCTGTCTGTCTGTGTCTGTCATTGTGTGTGGTCACTGCTGTAGTCTGCCTATCTGACTGTGTGGTCTGTAGACATTGGCATGGTGTGGACGCCTGATAGAATTGCCATCGTCACCGCTCTAGTCGGTGCAGTCGCTGTTGCCACTGCCGTTGTTGTTGTCGTCACCGTGTGTTGTTACTTCTCTCAGCGGAGGAAGATGGCCGAGATCAACCTGGCAAAGAACAAAGAATCAGCAGGGCTGATAAATGGAACAGCACAGAGCAACGACACGTTGTCTTTATTCATGGATGCCGGTTGCAGTGGATCTGGCTCAGGTTAGACAGTTTGACTTCTTATCGTGCGGCTGTCACAGTACGAGTCTTGCTTGTCCATCTGTTCAGCACATATAGGCTTTTAATTTGAGAACAAAAGAGAGTAGAAAAACTAAAATTGGTGTGAAAGTTCTTCCGGACAGCAGTAACTTTGGTGTGATGATTTCCAGTTATGAAGGTCAAGGATTAGGGTTATGCCGAGTAGGTGGATGACTGCACAGTATGATTGGACACACTAAGCCGCCGTATTATTGGTTATTTGCAAGGGTTCTGCTTGGAAGGCCAATGTATTCAAAAGACAGACGAATACATGTTGTGAGTAAGAACAAGAGAGTGACAGAGCTGTTGTGAGAGTTTTAAATTAAATGTAGTGAGTGTAAATGTTTTGGAATCGTCGTCTGTTTCCTGTTCTTGCAGGCTTGCCATTGTTAATCCAGCGAACAATAGCAAGGCAGATTCAGCTGCAGGACATCATTGGTAAAGGTCGTTATGGCGAGGTGTGGCGTGGGTCGTGGCATGACGTGTGTGTTGCCGTGAAAATCTTTCATTCACGTGAGGAACGGTCGTGGAACCGTGAGGCTGAGATATATCAGACAGTGATGCTACGTCATGAAAACATCCTTGGCTTTATCGCTGCCGACAACAAAGGTTTGTCACTACTGTGCTGGTCGTCAGTAATAGTGAATGATGTGTTTTGAATGCTTTGTCATTCAGGGTTTCATTGACGGATCGGCAGCATTGATTTTTATGAGTGAAGTTGCTCAGTTTTTGTTTTTTTACTGGCATTCACCCAGTTTGTCACCTATCAGGCTTTCAACGTTCAGTAATGGAGATGTTATTCGACCACATGGCAGGAATGCTTTGCTTATGGAGATAACATCTCAGTCACATAAAATTTTCTGCCAGCATCACAAACCTTGCACCATAAAGTCATGTGAAGTCATACCAGTATATCTAAACCAGCCCATTTCTATTGCACTTGAACTGGTTCTAGTATTAAGGCAACTCTGGCGTGATGTGACATGATATGATTGGTTGTTAAAGACAACGGAACATGGACACAGCTGTGGCTGATCACGGAGTATCATCAGCTCGGCAGTTTGTTTGACTACCTCAACCGAACCACTGTCAGCGTGCAGATACTGATACGCATGGCTCTGTCCATTGCTGGCGGCCTGTCTCACCTGCACATGGCTATTGTGGGCACTCAAGGTCTGCACTTAGCTCTTTCTTGCTCATTTCTGGTTGTTAGTGGTGTGCATTCTGCTTTCATGTACGCAATGATCATCTTATTATAATTGTTTATTTGGTCTTAGATTGCCAGGAAAGCATCCCTCCTGTAAAATAATGCTGATGCAACAGTTTAAAAAAATTATCTTTCGAATATTTGGCATAGATTAAAGATCAAAGAGAGATTAGGTATTATTTTTAGAAAATTGGTTAGCTTGACATAACTTTCTGTCATGTACATGGCAGTGTTTATGACGTAAGAAAAATTTTGGTTAACTGTTTATGATGATGGCAGTGCAGACATCGTTAACAATGTGAACACCATCGTCATGTTCATTATTCATACTGACAGTACTGATGTCTCATCTGTGCTGTCCACAGATTGAATGATTGAATTACATGTAAATGCTGTTATAGGCAAGCCCGGTATTGCACATCGTGACCTGAAGAGCAAGAACGTACTCGTGAAGAACAACCTGACCTGCTGCATCGCTGATCTTGGTGAGGTTGCCTTGAGAAGAAGTTTTATACACATTGTTGTAACAATGTTGTAACGAAGTACGTGTTTTAGGTGTTGTGGGGCCTATAATGATTGTCTTCATGCAGAATTTCCAAGTGTATGCCCTTGCCAGTAAAATAATTTTGGAAATTATTGTCCAGTTGTATATGGACTTTCTGTTAATGCTGCAATAACTTGTCATTGAGTTTGTTTGTGCTCTCAGTCCTCTTAACATCATTGTTCAGTCATTGAGAACCTGTCGTCTGTAAAAAAGGTGGTCTCCACAAGTTTGGGGTAGATTATCAAGCTGGCCCATCAAAGTGTATGTGTGTGATTGTAATTGATGTCAAATGCATGCTAATTCAGTTTGACTACCTGGTCACAGGGACCAAATAGTTTAAATGTCTTCATTATGTCTTATACAGGGCTATCCGTGAAGCATGATGTCAACACGGGTTCTATCGATATTGCGCCAAACAACCGTGTCGGCACTCGCAGATACATGGCGCCGGAAGTGCTTGACGAGACCATAGATGGTCGACATTTTGAGTCATTCAAGAGAGCCGATGTCTACGCTCTGGGCTTGGTTCTCTGGGAAGTCACTAGACGTTGTAATGATGGAGGTTGGTCACTGACCAGTAATAGTAACACTGATGATATGAGTATTTTTAGCTCAACATTTTAAGGGCAATTTTTAGAGATGTATGGTGCAAAAAATGAACACAGTATTTACATAGTGTGAAGTATCATAGTTAAAGTAAATCATGATTGCTGTATGAAATCCCACAACCATTTCTGTGGCCATTTTTAACATCATCCCTCTTTTCCTGTTATTATGAGTTTACATTGTAGATTAGCCTGTTCTTGATACAGGCCACAAATTCTATACACTACAAGTTCTCTACATCACCTTTGACTCGGTGCAACCAGGTTTTTATTTTAGGTTTAATCAGTTTCGTTTCCCAAGTCTTTGTCATCATACATTACTTGAACCAGTCCGCATCATCCCGTATTCATTTTCCAAGTGTTCAACATGACCATCTTCACTGTAATGATCCGTGCTAATTTGCTAAGTGATTTCTTAAACCATCTCTTTAAAACGTGTGTGCACTTTGCACTGTGCCACCCTGTATGTATTGTGTGCATTTATGTCTGAACTGTACATCTGTGGTTGTGCTAGGTCTGTGTGAGGAGTACCAGTTGCCGTACCACGACATGGTGCCAGCTGACCCAACACACGAGGAGATGCGTAGAGTTGTGGCGATTGATCGCCGACGTCCTGATATTGCCAATAGGTGGCAGAGCAACGAGGTACTGATAGTTTAAATATTTTTTCGTCCATTTATTCAAATTCTATCTTCTTTAAGAATTACATTCAGCATTTTTTCGTCTTCTATCCACACTTTGCCAAATATTTGACAGTGATTTATTTTTTCGTGCGAGAGTTAGCATAGCTATAGTGCGTATTAGCTATGGTAATTCTGTCCGTCCATCCATTTGTCTGTCTGTCTGTCTGTCTGTCTTGTCCCGGTACCGTTCCAAGACCAGGTGAGATAGAGACTTCGGGTTTTATCATATGATAGCTTAGAATCTCTAGTATTTCGTGACAAAATTTCATGCCACTGGGTGAAGAGGTCCCCACAAATGAGGGGGCAAAAGAAGAGCACCCCCTTACAAAGGTGTTATTTTACCGCTATAGGCTCGACTAATGTGAAAATGGTTGCAAATAGGCACAGACATGCTGCTTATTATTAACAAGCACTGGCAATGAGCTTCTTAGGATGTCAATATTGATGAACTTGAACCCCCAAAATAGGGGGTTTTAGTGAATTTTTTGTGGTTTCGGGCTGCAACATGCGTTTCAAGAGTGAATTGCACCAAAATGGCTGGAGATAGACCAAAACAACCTGCATATGAAATTTTCTCCATTGAATGTAGATTTTGGCAGTCCAAGTCCGGACCCTCTAGGTTCAAGGAGGCATGCACACGCGAGTGTCAAAGAGGGGTACTCCTCTAAAAAGTGGTTATTTATCTGCTGTTGGCTTGTCTAGCATGAAAATGGTTGCAGATAGGCACAGACATGCTGCTTATCATAACAAGCACTGGTGACGGCCTTCTTAGGAATGCCAACGTCAGTGACCTTGAACCCCAAAAATATGGCTTTTAGTGATTTTTTGCGATTTTCGGCTGCAGAAGAGTGAATTGCGACGAGATGGATGGAGATAGACCAAGATTATCTGTGAACGGGAACTGCTATAGGCTCTCGCGCGTCTCATGAGCATTAGCTCAGATTTCTTGTTGCACTAGTATTTTTGTGTATGTACAGCTGTCCATGCATGACAGCCAGGGCTTGGCAGAATTTGGTCACTGAAGACAATGCAGGACTCCATTTGATCAGCAGAATTGTTTACCGTCTTGCTCAGCTAAGAATCTGCCGACCTAGACGAGACAATAGTGTTGTAACATGTAGACTTACATAAGTCTATTAGCCTGTTATTCGTATTCATTTAAAGCATGTTGTAATTTAGCAAGCAAGCTGGTTCTGTCAACTGAAGGAATTGCTTTGTCACTGCAGTCTGTATTCCTCAAGTCTGGCAGTGGACTTGTCCTTATTTTTTGGGACTCCGACTCGAACTTCGTGACTCACAGTCGAACTAAGAGGACTCGACTAATCACTGCATTCTTATAGCATTCAGTGAAAAATGAACCATGCGCTATCGTGTTTGCAGGTGCTGCGTGTGATGGCACAGCTGATGAAGGAGTGTTGGTACCAGGCTCCAGCCGCTCGTCTCTCTGCGCTACGCATCCGCAAAACTCTGCAGAAATTCGCGGTGCATGACGACATCAAGGCATAGACAGACAGCCATCCGGTCGAAGCGTATCCAGCTAGGACCTTGTATTGTTTTGTTGTTGCTTTGTTTTAACGTCTGAGATGCAGTTTTACTGAGCATAAAACTTGGCTACATTAGTGTATTATAGTACTGATGGCTACATGTTGAGTGCAAGTGAATGATATTGTATAGAGATTTCTGTAGTGTTTTTGTTGGTGTATTGCTGCTGTATCATTTTGACTTGTTGACCTCCATTGCAGTAATTCTGCAGCCTGTCTCCATGGAAACATGTTTTTTTGTTACTGGTATTGCTAATGATATGCATGTATAATGCAGTGCACTATGCCACAACTTTGACGGTGTTGGTTTGCTATAAACAGGGTGGGCCAAAAAACATGGTACTTTTATCTATATCTTTGCCAGTTATTGACCAATTTGCAAATTCTTTCACTGGAACACTTTGCAGACAATTTGCGATAATGTGATTATTAATACATCTCACAACACAGTAAATGCATCTTTACTCTGCCTTGTGTGATGCGATATACACTGTGTCCCAAAAAAAGTGATAACATTGCAGATTTCTTAATAACATGCAATAATCTTTACCGAATCAAATATAATTTTATAAACATATACCTGCA
>Ga0209367_1000024_pt1 | contig 85682 bp, 32 predicted proteins | sample WorMetLIZISLAND2_FD_187412 | JGI IMG/M metagenome (GOLD analysis project Ga0209367, IMG submission 187412) | Marine gutless worms symbiont microbial communities from Max Planck institute for Marine Microbiology, Germany - Olavius geniculatus... ...
TGGGTCAGAATACGGCTTGCCAACCAGCTGAGACCATTGGCTGAGCGGCAGTAAAACCAAATTCAGAAAATATGAAGCATTCATTATTGCTTGCGCTCCAAAAATGTCGATTCCAGCAACAAACCGCTCCGCTTTTACACCGACCCCAACGGCAATACCACCGAATACCGGTATTTCAGCGGCGGGCCGAGCCTGCCCATGCCGGGCTTTGATCCGGCCTTCGGCATCCAGCCCCACGAGTTCGTGCGGGAGGTGCGCGAACCGGTGCCGGCGGACAATGTAAACGCGCCCGGCTGGAGCCCCGAACCGGAGGAGACCCAACCCGTGGTGACCGGCTTCACTTACAACATCGGCGCCCAGACCCGCATTGTGCGCGACCCGCGTCATCCCCAGGTGCCTGACAGCACCTATCACGTGAACCTTTACGGCGCGACCACCATGATCGAAGAGCCCCTGGGCAAGACCACCACCATGGTCTGGGCCACGCCGGATACGCCCCAGCCCGGCCCGGTTCCCGGCAACGGCATTGATGTGGTGTTGGTTTCCAAACCGACGCCCTGGGACGGAAAACATCTTACACATACGACGACTTGGGCAACGTGTTGACCGAAACGATCGACTTCGGTCCAGCCAACTCCCAGCCGCATATCGAACCGCTAGTGGATAAAAATGGCACCGTGATCAGCCCACAGTCGATCACAACTACCTACACGTACGATCCGCTGTTCAGCAAGATGATCAGCAAAACTGATCCCGAAGGAAACACGACACTCTATGTGATTGATGGTCTGTCACAGTTTGATTCAACCGGTCAGTCTATTTCATTCCCGGCAGGTGCACCTGCAGCGACAGGAAATACCGGTAACCTTCTGGCGAATATTGATGCCGTTGGCAACGTTACGGAATATCGCTATGACTCATTCGGCAATGTGCTAAAGATGATAGATCCGCGTGGCGAGGAGACAAATTACTCAGACTATGACGCTTATGGAAATTCAAGGCGAATCACGGATGCCGAGAACAATGTGACAACTCAGATTTTTGATGTTCGCAGCCGGCTTCGCAGTAAAATCGGCACATCAGGCCGTCATCACCGTACCGAGTACGACTACGACGGCCTCGATCGGATGATCGAAGAGACGAAATTTGATGATGTGTTCAATCTACAGTCCGAAATGACACTATACGATTACAAACCAAACGGTGAACTCAAGCTTTTGACAGACGGCCTTGGCCAGGACACCGAGCACCTTTACGATCGCCTAAACCGGAAAATTTTCACCATTGACTACGGGATCGAACAGGCCATTGGGGGACCTGTGGATATATCCGTGGAATACCATTATGACCAGGACAGCAATTTGATCTTAGAGGTGGATGGCCGTGGCATCGCGCGCGAGCATATCTATGACGAGCTCAATCGACGCGTAATGACGAGAATCGTGGGCAGTCCAGCGCCCTCCACAACGGTTGGCATCGGAAACGTTATCATGACAGCCGATTACGATGTAGTGAACAACAAACTCTTCGAGACTGACCTCAACAAAGATAGAACCGACTTCGTATACGACGGCCTTTTCCGCATAGTGCGGACAGATCTTCCGTTTGTGAGCAGCTTCACTGACACCCCGCACGGCTCCGGCCGAGTTCACATCGACACGCGATATGATCTAGTTGGCAACAAGGTTCGAGAGACTGACGGAAACGGTCAACCCACCGCTTACTTTTATGATGATATTTATCGTCTCGAGAAGAAAACGGATGCAGTCGGCAACTCGGTGAGCTACGTTTACGATCCAAGCAGCAATGTGGTGCGGGAGATCCACACCAACCTCGGATTTCCAAACCCGAAGTATGAAATTGTCTACGACAACGGATCGTTTATTATCGATGGCCTAAGCCGGCCCACAATGAAGACGGAAAAGGTGAGCTTGGGCGACCCAACCACCGCGCCCGTGGTCGACTATGTAACAACATTCGTTTACGACGATGCCAACAATCGGGTGGTTACAAGCACTCCTCGCGGAAACGACGCGAACGACCCACTGAGTGGTTTGGGCGGAACTGCAATTACAGAGGATTTGCAGGACGGCCTGGGGCGACTGCACATTCAAATCGCGGATGCGGGTGGGCTCAACTTGACCACCACCTACAACTACGATGGCAACGGTAATCAGATTACCGTTAAGGATCCCGAAGGGGGTAATGTCGACATCACCTATACTTATGATGGCCTCAACCGGAAGATTAAGGCCGAATATCTGCTCGGCCTGACTGAGGAATTTATTTATGACAGCAACAATAATTTGATTGAGTATTTAGACAAACGTAACATCAAATTCATTAACACCTACGACATTCTCGATCGCAAACTCACCAAGGAGGTCATTGAAAACATTACAGGCTCTGGGAGTCTGGCACTCATGACCTATACATACAATGACCCTGCCAACATCATCACTGAGGAGGATGCCAACGGCAACGTGACTCGGAAGCACTACGATGGGCTTCAGCGGCTGACAACTCTTTTCGATCCGATCACACAGCCCGCCAACTTCATGATTGAGTATGAGTACGACGGAGTCAACAAGCGCCAGAAAATCGACAAGAAACTACATGTGACAAAATATAAGTATGATGGCATCAACCGCCTTGTCTTGACCGAGGAACTCGGATCGACCATCAACCCGCCCAAGGTCGACGGTATCGTTGTGGCGAAAACGCTAATGAGAGTGGAGTACCTCGATGGTAACAAGCGTGTCATAGAGACCGACCGCCGCGGAATCAAAAGTATCAGCCAAAACGATTCGCTCGGCCGGCAGATCCGCTTTAGCCGACAGGACCCCGCTCTGGTCCCCCGGTACGGAACCGACACCGTCATTTTGGAGGAATACGATTACGACCACGGCAGCAACAAGGTAGAGTTCCGCGACGGCAACGGCAATCGCACCACCTATGAATACGACGGGGCGAACCGCATGCTGAGGATGACGGAGGGCGTTGGCTCGGCAGTTGCTGCTGAGATCAACTACACCTACGACAACGTCAACAATCTGCTCACCAAAAAAGATGGCCGTGGCATTTATCCCTTCGATCTCCAGATCACCTACGATGATCGTTACCGCAAGGAAACAGAGACCAACGGTGAGGGCGAAACTATCCAATACAACGAGTATGACGGCAACGACAATCTCCTCAAAATGACGGAACCCCTGGGCGGCGGGCGTGAAACCTTGTACGACTACGACGAGTTGAATAAGCTAATCCTTGTGGATGAGACACGCGGGGGTGTGGGTGGTCAAACGATTTTCGTTTATGATGGCAACCGCAATAAGATCGCCCAGCAGGACGCCAACGGAAATTTGGTGACCTACGCCTACGATGCCTTGAACCGGCTAACCGACACTTTCCAACATTTCACGACAGGCACCTTGGTTCCGCGAACGTCGCGCGGCAGTGTACCCGCGGGTGGTGGACTTCATTGGGAATTTAAATACGATGCCAACAACAATCAAAACCTGGTAATCGATGCCAATGGCCAGCGCATCGACCGAACTTACGATTATCTTAACAGGTTGGAGGCTCTTAATTTTTCAAACCATCTCATCGATCCAGACACCATAGATTTCCAGACTCTCTTCAGCAGCTATGGGTATGACGGCAACAGCAACATGACTAGTAGCAGCGAAACAAAGCGTGTCGGCGGTGTGGATGTCACCGAAACCTACTCCTATGTTTTCGATAAGCTGGATCGCGTCCAGGAAGTGACCAATTACGACAATAAAACCATACACTTTACTTACGACAAACAGGGCAACCGAACAAGCGTCACCGATCCGGATGGTTCTGCTCCGAATCCTTTAAACCCAATCCCCTCGGTTTCTACAACGACCTATGAATATGATCGACGCAACCGCCTTGAAACCGCTGTGACCGAGCTGGGTGCAACAAGCTACACCTACTGGGAGGATAATCTTATCAAGTCGATTGTCTATGCCAACGGTGCAGTTGCCGACTACAGCTTCAACGATTCCTTCGATAATGCAGACCGCATTACTAAAGTGGTCAATCATTTCTCCGCAGTGGGCACCGATGTTCAACCCGGTGATCCGTTATTGATCTCGCGTTATGAGTATACATATGATGATAACAGCAACCGTCTGCAACAGGTTGAAACGCACCGTGAGATCACCAGTGGCCTGCCTGAAAGGACCGTCTACCGGTACGATCTGCTCAATCGTTTGGAACGTTCGATTTACGGGCCGAATGGAGATAACGGCGACATCACGTACACTTACCAGAAGAACGGCAACCGCGCCAGTGAAGCGGGGAAGGATCCAGTAGATCCATCGCAGACGATCGACCGAAGTTATCACTACGACCGCATCAACCGTTTGCGGGCGATTGTCAACAACGTCGATCCGGCCGCCGGGTTTGGCTTTGATTACGATGACAATGGCAACCGCTTGAGTAAGTCCACGGGTCGAGTTTCGGTGATTTTCGACGCCAACAGCAATCCCATTACCCTCATCATCAACCCGACCGACGTGGTCACCTACGAGTACGGCATCCGCAACGAGCTTCTTCGCACCGCGAAAAATGCCGGCGATTCTGTTCGCTTTGACTATGACTACGACCGCAAGCGCGTTAAAAAGATTACCGTTACCGATGAAACGCGCTACCTCTACGACCAGAACGCCACACTGATCGAATATAGCGATACGGGTGAGGCGACCATTAAATACAACTATGGATATTTGCTTCTGTCGGTGATTGATATCACAACACCAGGAAGCCTAGATCCAGCCCAGCGCATAAGCCAATTCTACCATCGTGATGGTTTGGGAAGCACATCCGACCTGACCAATGAGGCCGGTGACATTCAGATCAGCCACAAGTTTGATGCGTACGGCGACCGCCGTGAACTGGACGTCAACGGTGTTTCCCAGGAATTCGGCACCTCGGTCAATCCGAAGCAATACACAGGTCATTACTTCGACGCAGAGACGGACCTTCACTACTTCAAGGCCCGGTACTACGATGATGAGACCGGAATTTTCATTACCCAAGATCCAAACCTTGGTGATATAAACACCCCGCCCAGTCTTCATCGTTACATGTACGCGTACGCGAATCCACTTCGGTTCGTAGATCTAACCGGATATCAAGCCGAAGAAGCCAACACAAGTACAACATCCAGCAGCACAAAATCCGCAGAGGCGCCAAATGTTGAGAAAAAACCTGTACCGAAGGCGTCCCCGGAGCCGTCCACAGATCCGACTTCAGCCGATAGTGCTAAACCATCTGTTATCCGTTTGCCTGCGGCACATATCGAGATCACGGATGAGGATATATACGGGCCCTCAAGGCACTTTGAAATTGACTGGGAAGATCCCGATGAATCTTACGGGCCCTCAAGGCATTTTGAAATTGACTGGGAAGATCCCGATGAATCTTATGGGCCATCAAAGCACTTCGAGATCGACTGGGATGCTGAGGCTGACCCGCAAGAGACCAAGCGCGGGGTTGTGACGGAAAGTAAACAGAAGCCCGGTGGAGGCGTCAAGCGACCAGCTAAAGATTTGGTGAAAGCAGTATTTGAAAAAACAAGAGATCAAGTCATAGGTGATGCGTTGGAGAAATGGATTCCAGGCTTGGTGGATATGCGCGCCAAACTGGGCGACGCTCGATTCAACGACGTAACGCGGATGGAAAAGCTACCTTCTGGTAACCTGATTAGGTCAGCAGATCAGGTTGTTGAGTACTCAAAGCACCTGAAAGTTCAAGACTCTCTAGAAGTCTTAAAGAAAGGGGCCAAGATTGCGAAGGGGGTTTTTGATGTATATTCGTTCGTAAAAGATTCAGCCAGCTTGGGAGAACACGCCGCGAAAACATTGTATTCAGAAAGCCAGAAGGAAAGAGTGGTATCAGGAGTTGACGTTGCTTACACCTCGGCGGCTTTGATCCAAAGTACTACAACGGTGGTGTCTGTTGCAAAGGCCGGGCTGACGGCGCTCGGAGTGAAGGGACTTGCTGCTGCTCCGGCTGCTGCTGCTCCGGGAGCATTGACCGGAGCGGCTGCCTTCGCAGCACCAGTACTTTTAGGAACAGCAGTTGCAGGTTCCGGGATTCTCTTGAAGGAATCCATATCCGCAGCGTACGAGGGAAGGGAAACGCCGTTTGAATACGCCCAGCGCGCATACGGTCAAGGCGGTTTACTGCGTGACGCAAGAGCGGCCTTCGGCGGTGAGATTACCATGGTTAAGAATGTGATCAAATCCTTAAATCCGTTCTCCGGCCAAACAGGAAGTACGACAGGCTTCGGCGCACCAATCCTGGAGAGTATTGACATGCAATTGAGCCCTGTTGTCCAAGAAGCTGTTCGCGGCTGGTTGAGAATGATTCCCAGGGCTGGTCCAATACAAATCAAAGTCGAATTCAGTGACTTGCCGGGTGCGACTGTCGGGCGAACCACAAATATTCGGTCCTCTCAGCACGGTCTGCCCTCATCTGGAACAGTTATTCTCGATGTCAATGCGGCCGGAGTGGGGTGGTTTGTGGATGACACGCCGTCTGATCACAAAGAGTTTGTTGATGTGTTGGGCGCCACGGCTTTCCGCGCCGCTACTGGATCGGTTGCCAAGGGGAAGTACGACGTTTTAACGGTGCTGACCCACGAGATGGGACACCTGCTGGGGTTGGATGCCAGCGCCGGGCATCTAAGTAACCACATGCAGACGCTGGACGGCTCACAGGTGCTTGCCGGTGAAGACTTCACAGTGACGCTGACAACTGACGGCCACCACATCGACGATGCGGCCCATCCACATCAGGCACTCAACGAAATGCTTGAACCGGGCGTGCGGCGGTTGCCGGGCGTTCTGGACGTGGCGGTGATCCGCGCGATCCGCGGGTTGCCCGGTCGTTCAGTGGGGACTTTCGGTGATTTTGCTGAGGTCAAGACGCTTGGCACTTCAACCGAGGCAACCACCACTGAAGTCGTTCAAGGTAGTGTCAAATTACAAGAGAATGCCACGGGAATTCCGTCTTCTGGTGCCGCACCCGCTGCATCAACTCTTTTTTCACCGGCCAACGTTCAGGGCAACGGTGTTGTCAACGGCAACTTCGAAGTCGCCGATCCGAATGATCCCCAGTTCGGATGGACAACTCGCGGCAACACCACGGTGGTGGGTGGCCAGGCGGTGCTGAGTGAGGACAGCGTTCTGCTGGCCGGCTTGTCTCAGACCTTTACAATTCCCGACAACGCGGAGGCGTTGAGGTTTACGATTGTGGGTGCCAATCTGGGCGATGACAACACCATCAATCCGCCGGACGCCTTTGAGGTTGCTCTGCTCGATCCGGATACAGGTACCGATACAGGTACCGCTTTGCTGGGCACGGCAGCGGGGCTGGCTGGCAGCGACGCGCTATTGAATATTCAACCGAACGGCACCGTCTACTTTGGCCCGGCCGTGACCGTGCCGGGAGCCGGGGTGTCGGGCGACGCCATGGCGCTGAACTTCCCCCTGACCATCGCAGTGGACCTGACGTCATTGGCAGCCGAAACTCCCGCGACACTTTACTTTGATCTGCTGGGCTTTGGCGCGGTTGACAGCGTTGTGGTGATCGACAACGTCCAACTGCTGACCGGGGGGCAGTCACCGCCGGCGGCAGGAAACGATACGGCTTCTACCACGGAAGGCACGGCCGTGGACATCGATGTGCTGGCCAATGACGAAGATCCGGATGAAGTGCTGGATCGCACATCAGTGGTGGTGGTCACGGCGCCGGCCCATGGCACGGCTCAGGTGCTGGCCGACGGCACCATTCGCTACACGCCGGATGAACACTTTTCCGGCACCGACCGAATCGATTATACGGTCAGCGACACGGCCGGCACCCCCTCGAACCCAGCACGCGTGGAGGTGACCGTGGTGCCGCTGGCAAACACCCCAGCCCTTACGGTGCAGCCGGCGGAAGGCGATGCCGACACCGCCATACCGCTGAGCATCACAGCAGCCCTGGCCGACGGGGACGGCTCCGAGACCCTAGTCATTCTGATAGAAGACCTGCCCACCGGGGCCGGGCTCTCGGCGGGGCGGGATAACGGCGACGGCAGTTTTACCTTAACGCCGGAAGATCTGATCGGGCTGACTCTCACACCGGCGCCTAACAGCGGCGAAGACTTCACACTGACCGTTACTGCCGTTGCCACCGAGCAGTCGAACAATGATTCGGCTTCGCTCCAGACCTTCCTGGAAGTGACGGTCCATGCCGTGAATGAGCCGCCGGTCGTGGCGGATCAGACCTTCTCCGTCGACGAAAGGAGCGTCAACGGGACCGTGGTTGGCATGGTCGCAGCCAGCGATCCGGATGCCGGCGACATGCTGACCTTTGCCATCGTGGACGGCAATGACAGCGGTACCTTTGCCATCGACCCGGCCAGCGGTGAAATCACGGTGGCGGACACGAGCCAAATCGACTTCATTACCGCGCCGCGATTTGACCTGACGGTACGGGTGGAAGACAGCAACGGCTCTTCCGACACGACGATGGTTACCATCGACGTCTTTTTCAGCCTGGCCACCATCGGCGACTTCGTCTGGGAAGACATAAATGGAGACGGCGTGCAGGACGCCGGGGTGCCCGGTCTGGCAGGGGTGGAGGTCAACCTCTACAACGACCAGGACACCCTCGTGGCCTCGGCGACCACCGATACAAGCGGCGCCTATCGCTTCGAAGACGTGGATGCAAACTTTGAATACGATCTCGAGTTCTTGGCACCGGCGGGTTTCCGGTTCAGCCCGCAGGACCAGGGCGGTGAAGACGCGCTGGATAGCGATGCTGATCCCGCTACCGGCCGTACGGCACGCTTCAGTCTGACGGCGCCTGAAAATATAGGCTGGGACGCCGGCCTTTACCGGCCGGGTGAGATTCACGGGATGCTTTGGCACGACATTGATGCCGATGGTCAGCGCAGCGTCGGCGAGGAGGCTTTGTCCGGGTGGACGGTTTTCCTGGATGCCAATGAAAACGGGGAGCTCGATCCCGGGGAGTCCACCGAAAGCACCGATCCGGACGGCAAATTCAGCTTCACGGATTTGAAGCCCGGTGCTTACGTGGTGGCTGAGGTCTTGCCGGCGGAATGGAAACAGACCCATCCCGGTCCTTCCGGGGCGGCGATTATGACAAAGGACGGGCCGCTGGGGAGCACCCATGCCGCCGGGGCCGGGGTGCCGATCTATTTGCCGGGAGATCCCGTCGAAGTTGCCGGAACCACCCGGGCAAACACGTTGATCAACCTGGATGCTTTCCTGGCCGATGACCGGTTTGCCGAGATCGACGGCGGTGGTTTGACCGCGGTGGTTGTGGACACCGGCATCGACCTGGATCATCCCTTTTTCGGACCGGACGATGACGGCGACGGGGTGGCGGACCGCATTGTCTACCATTACGATTTTGCGGATGATGATAACGACGCCGGCGATGTCAACGGCCATGGTTCGCATGTGTCGAGTATCCTCGGGTCCTCGGATCCTGCCTTTCCGGGTGTCGCCCCGGGTGTGGACTTGATTCACCTGAAGGTCTTCCATGACTCCGGCGAAGGCTACTTCTTCTACCTCGAAGAGGCCCTGCAATGGGTCGCGGACCATGCGGACACCTACAAAATCGCGGCCGTGAATATGTCGCTCAGCGACGGTCTCAACTGGCCTGGTGCAACGGACCAATACGGGATCGGCGATGAACTGGCGGCTTTGGCCGGCCGGGGCCTGATCGTCGTGGCATCCGCCGGCAACGAATTTCATCGCTTTGACAGTGCGCCCGGTCTGGCTTACCCCGCAGCGGATCCCACCGTGGTGGCCGTGGGCGCCGTGTGGGATGCGGATCGGGGCGGCCCGTGGCGCTATGGCCCGAACGGCGCCCAGGGGACCGACTTCACCACGGGTGCCGACCGGATTACGGCCTTTAGCCAGCGGCATCCCGATCTCCTCGACACGCTGGCGCCGGGTGCCTTGATCAGCGGCGCGAACGCGACCGGCGGTGTACGGACCCTGCTGGGCACCAGCCAGGCGTCGCCTTATATTACCGGTGTCGCCGTTTTGGCTCAGCAGATCGCCGAGCGCGACCTGGGCCGGCGCATTACGCCGACCGAATTCCGTCACCTGCTGAGCGCTTCGGGTGTGTCGGTTTACGATGGCGACGACGAAGACGACAATGTCGCCAACCTCGATGCGTCGATGGCGCGGATCGATGTCCTCGCCCTGGCCGAGCAACTGCTCCTGCTCGACCCGGATGCTCCGGCCGAAGACTTACCCGGCGGGGAGCACACAGATGCCGGCCACGACCAGACGCTGCCGACCGTCCAGGCCTTTACCTACACGGTCGAGATTCAATCAGGCGAAATCGTCAGTGGTCTGGACTTCGGCAACCGGCTGATCAACGAACCGCCGACGGTGGATGACCAGACCTTCAGCGTGGATGAAAACAGCCCTGACGGTACGGCCGTGGGAACGGTTTTGGCCGGCGATCCCGACCCGAGCGACATCCTGACCTTTGCGATTGTCGGCGGCACGGGCAGCACAGCCTTTGCCCTCGATCCCGCCAGCGGCGAGCTCACAACGGCCGATGCCGGTCAACTGGACTTCGAGTCTACGCCCAGTTTTACTTTAGAAGTGGAAGTCACCGACCGCGGGGGGCGGACCGACACGGCGATCATCACGGTCGATCTGAACGACGTGAATGAAGCGCCGATTATCCTGGATACCGACTTGATCTTGTCGGCATCAACGATTGATGAAAACAGCCTGTTGACCCTCGCCGGCTCATTCGCTGATCCGGACACCGGGGATGCCCACACGGTAACGATCGACTGGGGTGACGGCAACATCGATACCCAGGCCCTTGCATCCGGCGACCGCACCTTCACCGCCATACACCGATACCTGGACGACGATCCAGCGGGCTACACGATCGATGTGAGTGTGACCGACATCGCTACGGGTGTGGGCACGGCCGGCACGAACGTGACGGTCAATAACTTGGCGCCCACGGCCAACCTGACCGACAACGGCCCGGTCAGCGAAGGGAGCATAGCCCTTGTATCCTTCGCCAACCAGTTCGACCCATCGAGCACGGACACCGACGCCGGCTTCACCTACAGCTACGACTTTAACAACGACGGCATTTTTGAAATCGTTGACAGCCTGTCTGCCTAGCGGTCGTGCCGGCCGGCTTATTGGATGATGGACCGGGAAGCCGGACAGTACGCGCCCGTATTGCTGACAAGGATGGCGGCTTCACTGATTACACGACGGTCATCGCCGTCGACAACGTGGCGCCTGAATTTGAGCTCGGGCCGGATGAGACGCTGGTTCCTGCGCAACTGGGGCAGTTCGATCGCACCGCCATTGCGATTATCGATCCGGGCGTCGACATTTTTAGCGGCATCGTTAACTACGGCGACGGAGCGGGCATGCAGCCGTTGACCATCAACCAGGCCGCCGGGACCTTTGACTTGAGCCATACCTACGGCAATAGTGGTACCTTTACGATTGAAGTCAGCGTGGAAGACGGCGATGGCGGATCTCACACGGACAGTTTCGACGTGACTGTGATCCGATCCGAGGTGCAGTTTACGAGCCCAGATTTTAGCGCTGCCGAGGCCGATGCCGGCACCATTGAATTGGCGCGCAACAACGCCTCCGTCATCTCGCAGGTGCAGATCGACATCACCGGCGGCTCAGCTATTGCCGGGGTCGATTACGACAACACCAACTTTCCGTTGCTGGTCACACTCGCCGTTGACGAACTGACCAAGTCAATATTTCTGCCTGTCATTGATGAACACCTGGTTGAATTAAACGAAACCATAACCTTCGAGGTGACGGCCGTCGAGAACGTTTTGATCGGTTCGCAGAACACAACCACCTTGACGGTTCTCAATGACGATACCGCCGTGATCGATCTGTTCGGCATAACAAGCGACGAGGCGATCGGAGGGCTTGACTATACCGTAGCCATCAGCAATCCGGTCGATGTTGACGTTAGCGTTGAATTTGACACCCTGGCGACGGGCACCGCGACGCCGTCAGCCGACTTCGTCGCCGTCACCGATCAGGTGGTGATCTTCGCCGCCGGCTCGACCGCGCCGCAGACGATTACGGTAACGGTTACAGACGAGAATATGGTCGAGCCCGACGAAACTGTTGTCGCTGAGATCAACACGCTAAACGCTGACGGTAGAAATGTCACTATCGCGCCGACAGCCACGGCCACCATCGTGAACGACGATACGGCCGTTTTGACCGTCGCCAACCTCAGCCAGGCCGAAACCGACAGCACTACCACGTTCACCTTCAGCGTGGCTTTGAACAATGAGGTGCAGGACGGTTTGACTGTGGCGGTCGATACCAGTGACGGCACGGCGCAGGACGAGACCGGCGGCAACGATTATGTTGCCAACAAGGGAAGTCCGCTTAGCTTTGCAGGCGCCGCCAATGAAATACAGACATTCAGCGTCACGGTCAATGGTGACGACACGCAGGAGGCGGACGAATTTTTCGATATCCTATTGGGTGCCCTGTCCGACATCCATCCCACGGGTGCGGATGATATTTCTACTGTCGACGGCCGCGGCACGATCGAAAACGACGACTATTCGCCAGCTGCAAACGCCGGCGGACCCTATGTCATCGGTGAGGGAGAGGCCCTTAAGCTCGATTCGTCCCTGACCGGCGATGCCGATACGCTTAAGGCTTCGTTGAACTACCGCTGGGATGTGGACGGCGACGGTGATTTCGATGAGAATATCACCGGGGTCGCTCCGAGCCTGACCTGGTTGGCCCTGGCCGATCTGGGCATCGACGACGGTCCCGACGGACCGCGCAATGTAACGGTCGAAGTCAGCGACGGCAGCAACATCGCTGCCAATACCACGACCCTGACGGTTAACAACAAGGCTCCGGCATTGACTGCCAACGATGCTGCGGTGACGGCGGACGAGGGGCAGACCGCCGCCAACACCGGCACATTTTCAGATCCGGGTTTGACGGAAGATGTCACGATTGCAGCATCCATCGGCAGTATCATCCAGGACAGCGGCAACAAAGGAAGCTGGAACTGGTCGTTCGCCGCAACCGACGGCCCGGACCAGAGCCGGATTGTAACGGTGAAGGCCACAGACAATGACGGGGGTGAGAGCACAACTTCGTTCACTCTGGCAGTGAACAATGTGTCTCCCCAGGTAGAGGCAAACAATTCTACCGTGTTAGTGGATGAATCTCAGACAGTGACCAACACCGGCGTCTACTCAGATGTGGGACTGGACGATGTGACCATCGCGGCGTCTATTGGTATGATCACCCAGGACGATATTGCCGGTACCTGGAGCTGGTCTCTCGACACGACCGACGGGCCGCAAGCGAGCCGGGTGGTGACCATTTCCGCCACAGACAGCGACGGAGCTGAGGGCACAACCACCTTCGACCTGTTAGTAATCAACGTGGCACCCACGGCGGAGGTGGCCGGCCCCTATGTGGCGGCGGTGGGCGAGGATATCTATTTGGACGGTTCAGAATCTTTTGATCCCGATGCCGCCGGAGACGACGGCATCCAGACCTTTGACTGGGAAATCGAGGTGGATCAACCCCCGGATAATGACTTTGACGATGGCCACCGGGGGGATCGGGTTGCAATTTTAGGGGGTTTTGCCAGTGTGGGCGCAAAGGAAATTGGCTTGCGGGTCACGGATCATGGCGGTTTGACCGCTGAGGATGTTGCCATGGTCACCATCCATGAGCGTTTGGTGACTGACCTTGCGGTGCGCCCCAAGGGGACCAAAATTCAGCTGACCTGGACGAAGGCCGGGGCCGAAGCAGCCATTTTCCGGAGCGAGGCCGGGCCGAATCATGGTTTTGAGGAAATCGCCCGCACCCAGAGCGATCATTCCACCTACCTGGACCGGCCCATCGAGCTCGACAAGGACTACTACTACCGGGTCTATGTCTATGCCCAAGTAGGAGACGCGGAGCCGCTTGGGATATCTGCGGCCGAGGTGACGCGTTCTCTTGGCAGGGTGCGTGACACCACCGCCCCGACTATTGCGGCAGGCCTGGCCAACGACACCGGCACCAACGGTGACGGGATTACCGCTGATCCGACCATTGCGGGGACCATCACCGATATCGACGTGTTGAGCGAGTTTTGGGCATGGATGGACGGGGGTGCCCCGGTGGATGTGCGCCGCACCGCGGCCCTGGCCGGGGGGGGATTTCATCCTGACCGCAGCCAACCTGGAGGCCATCAACGGCGGTCCGCCGGCGGTGGGGGCGCACACGGTGAGCTTGCAAGCGGTGGACCGGGTTGGAAACGTCTCTCCGGTGTTTGAGGTCATGTTCAGCCTTGAGGTCAGCCTGCCACCGGTCATCGAGGCGGCCCTGGTCAACGACACCGGTCGCGCGGATCTGCCCGGCAGCCCCAGCGACGGAATCACCCAAGATCCCACGATCGCCGGATCGATCAGTGAGGCCGGCAACATCACCGCGGTGCGGGCGTCCATTGACAGAGATTTTGCCGGTATTACCGATGTCACCGACCGTCTCAATGTCGATGGATCGTTTACCTTTGACCGGGCGTTCTTCGAGTCCCTATTGGGGAGCCCCATGGAGGATGGGGACTATACCCTGCGCATGGAGGCCGGCAACGCCTTCGACCAGACGTCGGATCTGTTCGAACTGCCCTTCACGCTCGATAGCACGCCACCGGTAGTGACGGTCACGCTGATATTGCCGGATTCCGATGATCCGGGCAATCCGGGGGATGCGGCGGCGGTATACACCCTGGGTGCGGCGGCGATCTCGGGAACCGTGGCCGGTTTTGAAGTTTCCCTGGATTTCAGTGCTGAGGGTGGAAACGAGCTTGTCTTTTTTGGTCTGGATGTCTCTTCCAGCGATCCGCTCCTGACCGCATCGGGAAATGATTTTTCCGCGTTCTCGTTTACGCCGGCGCTGCCCCTGCTGCAGGATTGGCGCCGGATACCCGGCGCTGATTTTGGACCCGCCCCTTTCCTGTCCGTGGTCGAATTTGAAACGGCCTCGGCGCCGTTGACTGCCGGCAACTACGTGCTCGGGACCCTGACGGTTGATCTGGGAGCTGCAGGGGTCAGCGTCGGCGCGCCCGTCTTCGTTTCAATCGAGGCCTTCGACAGTGTGATTGGCGTCGAGCTGCCCGGACAGCCGGCCACCTTTGAATTTGTAGAGGTCGGTTTCGATCCCGGGGCACGCGGACTGGGATTAGCCGGCGAAACCCTGACGGTGCGCGTAGAATCAGAAGCGGGGAGCCTGGCGCGTCTCCTGGTGGATGGACAGCAAACCGGAGCGGGCGTGGTTTCCGATGCAATCGAATTCACCCTGAACGATCTCACGGCCGGCACGCACCGCATTATGGCAACGGCGGAAGATTCCGCCGGCAATGCAGGCGTTTCGGATGAGCTAATCGTAGAAGTGTCTGCTGCGCCCCAGGGTCTTGCGACCGGCCTCCCCCCCCCCCATCAACGCCGCCGCCGAAAAATCGGCCGGCAGTTTGGGTAGGTCAACCGTTCTGACAGGCAATCTACCCGGCTTCGGTTCCTCCGGAAAATTCAATCCGCTAGCCGTCCTGGCGGACCCACGGACCTGGATATCCGATGTGAGCGGCGACTGGGAGGCGCCCGAAAACTGGCTCGACAACGTGGTGCCGACCTCCTCTGACAATGTCTTGATCGATAAGCCGGGTGTCACGGTGACGATTAACAGTCATGTAACCATCCAGGGTCTGGATAGCACCGCGTCGATTGATATCGCCGGCGGCTCTCTCACAGTTCAGGCCGATTCGGAGATCAACGGCGACCTGACGATAACCGCGGGTCAGACATTAATTGCTGAAGGTGCCGCGGTTTTGCTCACGGTCAACGGCGCCACGAGCATTGACGGGGCCAGCATCTTCGCCCGCAGTGGCGCGACGCTGTCCTTGCCGGCCGCCACAACCTACGCGGCTCCTCAAAAATTCAACACCGAAAGCTTTTTCCGGGCCGAGGGCGCCGGCAGCGTTCTGGCCCTGCCCAACCTGACCGCTATCACGAGCAGTACTCAATCGTTTACCTACTTGAACGTCGAAGCGCTGGCCGGCGGCCAGGTGGATCTGGCCGGTTTGGACTCGATCACCGGCCCCGCCGGTGGCACAAGCAACCAGCGCGGCATTCGCGTGCTGGCTGACGGCGTCGGCAGTATGATCGATCTGGCGTCTTTATCCAGCTTCACCAATAGCGCCGCGAGGCCGGACTCCAGCCTGGCAGCGCTCAACGGCGGCACCATCATTAATCCGGGACTGACGGAGCTGGTGGGGGTCGATCTATCGATTGACGGAACGGGAAACTTATCGACCAGCCAGATCACAACCCTCCAGCGAGGGAAGGTGACAATCAACGGCGGCGCCACGGCCGACCTCTCGAACGCCGCCAGCATTGATGGCGCCAGCTTCTTTGTCCGCGACGGCGCGACCCTGTCCTTGCCGGCCGCCACAACCTACGCGGCTCCCCAGAAATTCAACGTCGAAAGCTTTTTCCGGGCCGAGGGCGCCGGCAGCGTTCTGGCCCTGCCCAACCTGACCGCTATCACGGGCAGCACCCAGTCGTTTACCTACTTGAACGTCGAAGCGCTGGCCGGCGGCCAGGTGGATCTGGCCGGCTTGGGCACGATTACCGGCCCCGCCGGTGGCACAAGCAACCAGCGCGGCATTCACGTGCTGGCTGACGGCGCCGGCAGTATGATCGATATAGCGTCTTTATCTAGCTTCACCAACAGCGCCGCGAGGCCGGACTCCAGCCTGGCAGCACGTAACAGCGGCATTATCATTAGTCCGGTACTCACGACGCTGGAGGGCGTCGATGTCGCCATTGATGGGACGGGCATCGTGTCCACCAGCCAGGTCACAACCCTCCTTCGGGGGACGGTGACGATCAGCGGCGGTGCCACGGTCGACCTCTCGAACGCCGCCAGCATTGATGGCGCCAGCTTCTTCGTCCGCGACGGCGCCTCGGTCGACCTCTCGAACTCCGCGAGCATTGACTTCGCCAGCTTCTTCGTTCGTGACGGCGCGACGCTGTCCCTGCCGTCCGCTACGAGCTACGCGGTTCCCCAACAATTCAGCTTCGAGAGCTTTTTCCAGGCAGAAGATCCCGGCAGCGTTCTGGCCCTGCCAAACCTGATCACTATCAAGGGCAGCACTCAGGCGTTTACCTATTTGAACATCGAAGCACTGGACGGCGGCCGCGTGGATCTGGCCGGCTTGGGTTCAATCACAGGTCCCGCTGGAGGCTCAACCAACGTGCGCGGCGTCCGTGTGCTGGCTGACGGCGTCGGCAGTACAATCGATCTGACGTCTTTGACTGGCTTTACCAACAGTGCTGCGGGGCCGGACTCGCGCTTGGCAGCGCTCAACGGCGGCACCATCATCAATCCGGTACTGACGGAGCTGGTGGGGGTCGATCTACCGATCGACGAAACGGGCACTGTGTCGACCAGCCAGATCACAACCCTCCACCTGGGAGAGGTGACAATCAGCGGCGGCGCCACAGCCGACCTCTCAAATGCCGCGAGCATCGACGGCGCCAGCTTCTTTGTCCGCGACGGCGCGACCCTGTCCATACCGGCTGCCACAAGCTACGCGCTTCCACAGGTATTCAGCGTTGAGAGCGTTTTCCGGGCCGAGGATGCCGGCAGCGTACTGTCCCTGCCCAACCTGACCGCTATCACGGGCAGCTCTCAGGCGTTTACCTACTTGAACATCGAAGCCCTGGCCGGCGGCCGGGTGGATCTGGCCGGTTTGGGCACGATCACCGGTCCCGCCGGTGGCACGACCAATCGGCGCGGTGTTCACGTGCTGGCTGATGACGCCGGCAGTACGATCGATCTGACGTCTTTGACTAGCTTCACCAACAGCCCCCAATGCCGGACTCCAGCCTGGTGGCGCTCAATGGCGGCGCCGTTGAACTCGTGGCCCCGGGAACAACGAGCTTCGGCGGGGTCCAAATAGCATTTGAAGAGCCGGGGAATCTGCTGGCCGACATCCTCGAACTGCTGGACGGGGCGGTGTTGTCCGGAAGCGGCACATTGACCGCCGACGTAATTAACGACGGTGGGACGATCGATTCCAATGCTTCAGTTGGCAGCCTCACGCTGAATGGCGATTACACCCAGACAGCCAACGGGCGGATGACCGTAAAAATCGGTGGTCCGATCGCCGGTTCGGATTTCGATCAGATCATCATCACAGGCGTTGCTGATCTGCTGGGTGCGTTCGCCACGGGTCTGAGCGGCGGGTATTCGCCCGCGCTGGGCGACGAGTTCGAGGTCGTGACCTTCGGCAGCCGTCAGGGTGCGTTTACCGAATATATCGGTCTCGACGCCGGGGCCAACACCGAGTTTGTGCCGCTGCTGGCCGACGCGAACCTGACGCTGCAGACCGCCTTTGCCACGGGACCCCGCATTACCGATGCGGCCTTTGATCCCGGGAGCGGTGGTGCCGTCCCATCCCTGACGGTCACCTTCGACGAGCCGGTCGACCGGAGCAGCTTCCGGGCAGAAGACGCGCAGGTGACCGGTCCGCTTGGCTCTGTGGAGGTCGCACGCCCGGTGCGCCTCGACGGCACGAGCCTGCGATACCGCGTCGACTTCGCGGAACCGACCCTCGAGACGGGCGCCTACACGGCGTTGATCGGCCCGGATGTGCTCGATTTCGTCGGCAACCCCATGAACCAGGATGAAGACGGCACAAACGGTGAGGTGCCGGACGACGTCTTCAATCTTGACTTCAACCTGACGCTGGCAAACCTGGGCGTGACCGACGTCACACTCGACACGGCGGCCACCCAATTCGGTACGGACGTGCGGGTAACCTGGACGGTAGAAAACAACGGCGACGATCCGGCAATCGGCCCCTGGTCCGACCGCATCTATCTGTCCGCCGACAATGTGCGCGACAGCGGCGATGTGGTCCTAGCAACCACGCCGGCCGCCGCTTTCTCGCCCCTGGCCAGCACGGACAGCTACACAACCAGCGCAACGGTCACCCCGCCCATCGACGCGGCACTTCTGAACGGCGCCTATTTTATCCTTGTCGAGACCGACACCGACGGCGTGGTGTCCGAGCTGGACATCACCGACAACACGGGCAGCGCCGCCATCGAACTCACGGTGCCGGCTTTGCCCGATCTCCAAACCAGCATCACTACGGCGCCGGCTGCCGACGAATCCGGCTCGCAGATAACCGTCGAATGGACGACCACCAACAACGGCACCGCCGCCACAGCCGACGGCTGGACTGAGCGGATCTTCCTCTCCTACGATGACGCATTCTCCGCCGGCGACCGCCTTCTGGCTGAAGTGAGCGTCGCCGGCCCGCTGGCCACGACCGGCAGCGTCAACCAGTCGGTGGATGTGCAGCTGCCGATCGATTTGTTTGCGGATGCCATGTCCCTTTTGGTGGTCACCGATGCGGCGGATGACGTCGAAGAACACGTTGGCGAGGCCGACAATGTTGCCGGTCACGCGATCGATATCTCGCTGGGCCCGATCGCCGACCTCGGCATCACCCTGGAGAGTGTGCTTCCCGGGCAGATCATCGGCGATCCCGCGCCGGTCGATTTCCAGTGGACGGTGACCAATAACGGGACCGGTCCGGGTGTCGACCTGCGGTGGGACGACGTCATCATCGCTTCCTCCGATAATGTCCTCGGCAATCGCAATGACATCGAGATCGCCCGGTTTGCCAATCCGAATGCGCTGGACGTCGGCCAAAGCTACAGCCGTAATGAAAGGGTGTTCTTCCCGCCGGCCTTCACCGGCACCTTTTTTATCTTCGTGCAGACGGATGCCGACGCCGACGTCTTCGAAAACGGCCTCAAGGCGAACAACGCCGTGCAGGCATCCGGCACGATCGATGTCATGCCCATCCCGTTTGCCGATCTCGCCATCGCGATGATCACGGTTCCGGCCGACGCGGAAAGCGGCGAGATCGTCGACGTGGCCTTCACGGTCGAAAACATCGGCATCGGCCAGACCAGCACCGGCCATTGGGTCGACCGGGTCGCTTGGGCGGCAGACCCCGCTGGAACCCAGCTCATCGCCGAGTTCGAGCTCGATCACTTTGGGCCGGTCGGACCGGGCGGACAGTATGAACGCACCGCTTCGATCCAGGTGCCGAACGGATTCAGCGGCCCCTTGTACGCGATTGTCACCACTGCCGTGGAGAACGGACCTTTCGAATTCGGCCTGACCGCCAACAACAGCGACAGCTCCTCGGCGATCTCCGTGACCCTGGCCCCCGCACCGGATCTGACCGTCACCGCTATCCAGGCCCCGGCAACGGCGCAGGACGGTCAGGTCGTGGAGATCACGTGGACGGTCATCAACACGGGCACGGCCAAGGCCACCGGCAACTGGGAAGACCTGCTCTTTTTGGAATCGGTGGCGGATCCGGATGCACCCGTCCTTCCGTTGGGTTCCTTCACCTTTTTAGGACCGCTTGCCGTCGGCCAAACGTACACCCGTACCGAATCGATTACGATTACCAACGAAGCCAGCGGCGAGTTCAGCCTTGTCGTCGCCGCCAACCATGACCGTCAGCTCTATGAAGACAATACGGCCAACAACCCGGTGGCCAATGACACGCCGACCGTCGTCACCCTTCGGCCACGGGCCGACATCGTGATAGCCGGCGTGATTGCGCCGGCCAGTGTCGATGCAGGCGGAAGCTTGACGGTGGAGTTCGAGGTCCGCAATGCCGGAACGGCAGCGACCACACCGACCCAGTGGCAAGACAAGATCTTTTTGTCGCTGGACGATCAGATTACCAACGACGATATTTCGCTGGGCGTGATCGACAACGCCGCCAGCCTCGACCCGGGCGACAGCTACATCACCGTCAGCGATACGGTCGTCGTTCCCGAACGCTTGCGCGGCAGCATGTTCATACTCATCCTGCCGGACGCCGATCACCGGGTGGACGAATTTCCCAACGAGGATAATCTCTTCCGGCAGCCGATCTTCATCAATCCGCTGCCCCTGGCCGACCTTGTGGTCAGCGGCGTGATTGTGCCTGTGTCAGCCACCAGCGGCTCGACTTTTGACGTCACCTTTTCGCTGGACAACCTCGGCAGCGGCCCGACGAATACGGATGACTACACCGGCCAGATCTGGCTGACCCTCGACCGGAACCGGCCCAATCCCAACACGGGGGATGTCCTCCTCAGGACATTCGGCATCATGGATACGCCGCTGGCCGTCAACGAAGGGCTGGACATCACCCAAAGCGTGACCATTCCCCAGAACATCGCTTCCGGCATCTATCACATTACGCCGTGGGTCGACCCGTTCGGAGCCGTGCTCGAGGACACGCTGGCCGGCAATACCAATCCGGACGATCCGACCGAGATTGACAACAACAACTACAAAGCCCAGGCCATCGACATCATCGGCATTCTGCCCGATCTGGAGGTGATTTCCGTGACCGCTCCGGCCGGACCCGTGCGGGGCGGGGATACGATCGCCGTCAGCTGGACGGTGGCCAATCAGGCCACGGGCATCGCTTCCGGCCGCTGGGTGGACCGCGTCTACCTTTCGACCGAGGCCGATCCATTGTCGGATACGGCGCGCAGCCTGATGATCGGCGAAGTCTTCCACAATCAGGCCCTGGGCGTCAACGAGACCTACTCGGCCGCCATCAACGTCGAACTTTCGCCCTCGGCCAGTGGGCAGTTCATTGTGGTGGTGACCGACGATACCCCCTCGGAAACGATACCGAGTTTTGGGAGCCTATTTGGTCTCAGCCGGACGCCGGAGCCGAGTCCTTTCAACGTCGTCGAAGAAGTCTTTGAGGACAACAATGCAACGGCCGCGGCCGCCGACGTAACCCCCGTGCTGGCTGATCTGGTCGTCACAAGCGTCACGTTCGAGCCGATACTGCGCTCGGGCGAACCCACCCGGATCCGCTACACGGTTCAGAACCAGGGCGCGGATGCCCTCTGGGCAGGCTCCCAATTCTGGCGCGACTTCCTTTGGATCGGTCAGGACGCCGAGTTCATTCGCCTGCGCGCCTCTTACATCGGCGAGCACACCCAGGCGGCACCGGCCAGCCTCGCCCCGGGTGAGAGCTACGAGGTTGTTTTTGACACAGTCCTGCCCCAGGGCCTCGACGGGGATTACAATCTCTTCATCCACCTGGATGCCCACAACGACCTTTCGTGTCTGTTCTCTCCCCTTGAGTGCCGCCTGCTCCTGACAGACTGGTTCCCGGGGGACACGGGCGACAATACATCCCGGCTGGCCGAATTCCGTCGCTGGGCGTTTGAGGACCCGACCAACAATCTTCACAACGAGCCGATGACGGTGGAGTTCTTCGAGCCGGATCTCCGGGTCACGGATATCACACCGCTCGGCATCGCGGAATCCGGCAAGGGGCTCGAGGTCCAATACACGGTCAGCAACGAAGGGACCCGCGCCACGCGTACCGGAAAATACACCGACCGCATCTTCCTGTCGCACGATCCATCGCTGGATTCGGCCGATCTGCTCGTCGGTTCGGTACAGCGGTCGCAGGTAGTCGACATCGGCGCTGCCTACACCGAAACCTTGACCCTGGACCTGCCCGAAGGCGTGGAGGGAAGTTTCTATCTGATCGGATATACCGACTCCGCCGCCGACAAGGATCGCAGCGGCATCGGGCCGATCAGTGACATTGGTTTCAATCTGCCGGGCGTGACCTTCGAGCTCGAAAGCTTGTTTGTCCCCTTCGACATGGCGGATTTCATCCGCCGCGATCTGTCCCGCGGCCGGGTGCAGGAGTTCCAGAACGAAGGCAACAATATTTTTGCCGTACCGCTGGATATCAGTTTGGCGCCCGCCCCGGATCTCCGGGTAGCGAGCATCGACGCGCCGGCCGCGGTGTTCTCGGGCCAGACCTTTGACGTTACCTTTGAGGTGGTGAACAGCGGCACCGCGCCGGTGCCGCCGACGGAAGACGAGTGGGAGAGCTTCGTGCTGCTCTCGGTCGATGACTTTCTGGACGTCAAGGCCGATACCTTCCTCGAACTCGATGAGCACGAGGGCGTGCTGGATGTGGCGGAGAGCGTCGCGATCACCCTGCAGGTCCAGGCGCCGGCCGACTTCAGCGGGACGTATAACCTGTTTGCCGTCACCGATCCGGTGCGTTCGAACAGCATCATCGGGGACGTCTTTGAAGGCCTCAACGAGCGCAACAACGCGAATTCCGTCACCCTCGAAATCCTGCCGCCGCCGGCCACCGATCTGCAGGTCATGGCGATTCGGATCGATCCGCTGGCCTTGAAAACGGGTGATCGGCTGCAGCTGGAATGGGATGTGGTCAACACCAGCGGCGACACCGTCACGGGCAGGTGGTCGGATGTGGCCTTTCTCTCCACGGACAGCCATTGGGATATCCGGGACCGTGCCCTGGGCCGGGTGACCTTCAACGGCACGCTCGCCCCCGGCGGGGGGTATACGCTCAGCCTCGACGCCTTCCTGCCCTCCGTGACGCCGGGCGCCTACTTTGTCATCATCCGCAACGATATCTTCAACCAGGTGTTCGAAGGAACGGCCGGGGAAACAAACAACGTCGCGCCGTCGAGCGACATTCTGGCCGTGTCCGCCCAGCAGATCGAGCTGGGCGTGCCGTTTGGCACGACGTTGAACAGTGGCCAGGAGCGACTCCTCCAGCTCGATGCAGGACCTCACGAAACCCTGCGCGTCACCCTGACGTCCAGCAGTGAGGATTCCGTTCACGAACTGTTTTTACGGCAGGGAACGGCGCCGACCTCGACTGATTTTGACGCCGACTATGAAGGCGGCCTCGCACCGGATGTGGTCTCGGTCCTGCCATCGACGGACGGCCGCACGATCTTCATCCTGATACGGGGCCAGAGCGAACCGCTGCCGGAGACCCCGGTCACGGTTCTGGCCGAGGTGCTGCCCCTGATCATCACCGGCGTGCAGACCGACACCGGCGGCGACGGCCGGTTCGTCACCACCACGATACGCGGCGCGCGGTTCAACCCGCAGGCCGCGGTCAACCTGGTGCGGCCCGGTTTCGCCGACATTCAGCCCGCCATTTTCGAGGTGCTGGACGCCACGAAGATTATCGCGACCTTTGACCTCACCGGCCGGCCACGGGGTCTCTACGACGTGAAGGTGACCAATCCCGATGGCGGCCAGGCGATCGTACCCTACCGTTTCCTGGTCGAACGGGCCATTCAGCCCGAGGTGACCATCGGTGTGGGTGGCCCGCGGATTATCCTGGCGGGTGACGTGGGCACCTACTCGGTCGCGCTGCAGGGAATCGGCAATCTCGATACCCCGTACATGTTCTTCCAGGTCGGCATCCCCGAGATGGGTCGAAACATAAATGTCTATAATCTCGATTATCTCCACTTTTTCTCGAATGTGCGCGGTGCCCCCCCGGGGGGTGACTATCCGGAGGTTCCCTTCGCCAGCCTGAATCCGGCCGTGAATTTGACGGGGCAGCTGCTGACCTCCGGGTATGTCTTTGACCAGCAGGCCGCCGGGTTCGACGGTGTCACATTTAATGTCGAAACTTATCCGGGCCTGCGCGAGCTCAATCAACGGAACTTCGAACAGCTTCGCGAGCGCATTTACGCGGCGCGGCCGGATCTTGCCGAACTGGGTATTCTCGACGACGGACCCGAAGGCCTCGATCTCATTCAGCCGGGACTCTTCGCCCTGTATAAGGCATTCGGCAGCATACCCGATTTTATTACCGTCAACTTCATTCCCTTCCAGTTCCATGTGGTGGCCGCTGCCACGACGATGACGCGGGGTGAATTCGTGGCACACGCGCTCGCCCAGGCCGAACAGCTGCGCCAGGGCGTGCTGGATGATCCCGACACCTCGGCCGCGCTCTTGGCCCTGGCCGCCGACCGGACGACATGGGGCGATCTCTTCCTCGCCGCGCTCGAAGCGGCCGGCGTGCTTCGTCCCGAGGGCTCCCTGCCGCCGATCCGCGAAAATGCCCTGATTCAAAGCCTGATGTCGGTGCTGGCGACCGGTCTTCTCGGCGGACCGGCCGGCGACGAATTGCAGACCGGCGATCCGCTGGCCTTCTTCGACGACTTGCGCCGTCGCTACGGCCACGACGAAGATCTGCCGGCACCGACCGACGGTGTGAATCCCAGGAGCGGGAATCCGATCCCGGTGCTGCCCGATTTCAGCGAATTCGATCTCGGACTCGATTCGCCGACCCATTTCCAGGTGTTTCGCGTCTATTCGCCCTGGATTCCCTTCGAGGATCGGGGCGCCGGCCTGCCGCCAGACTTCCAGATCTCGGGGCTGGGTCCCGAATTCGGGGACACGGCTGAACTGACGAACCTCGATCTGAGCCGTTTCCTGACCGGCGACGCATCGGCTACCGGAGTGGCCTCGATCACCGGACCGTTCAGCGCCGCCACGGAGGGCTTCATTCCGGCAGGCCGGGCGCTGCCTTACACGATCAACTTTCAGAATGACCCGGTCGCGTCATCTTACGTGCACGAGGTTCGCATTGTAGCCGATCTCGATGAGCAGCTCGACACCCGCACGTTCCGTTTGGGTGACATCCGCGTTGGCGATATCAGTATCGACGTGCCCGCCGGCCGCGGGGTCTTCCAGGGCGAGTTCGATTTTCTCGAAACCCGCGGATTCCTGCTGCGGGTCAGCGCGGGGGTGGACCTGGCATCCAACGAGGCCACCTGGCTCATTCAGGCCATCGATCCGGTCTCCGGCGAGATCCTCACGGATCCCCATAATGGTCTTCTGCCGCCCAACAACGCGCTCGGTGACGGCTTTGGCTTCGTCTCCTATACCATCGAACCCGAACGCGACGTGGTGACCGGCGACGAAATCAGCGCCCGCGCCCGCATCTTCTTTGATGGAACGGCACCGGAAGACACCGAAACCCTCACCCAGACCATCGACGCCGTTGCACCCACCACGAACCTCACGGTCACCCGCATCGCGCCGGGGCAGCCGAACTTCACCATCGATTGGAATGTGAGCGATGATGCGGGTGGCGCCGGATTCCGGCATGTCACCCTCTACGTGGCCGAAAACGGGGGCGATTTTGCCATCTGGCAGCGCCAGCTTCCGCAATCCGCCGGCAGCGCCGTTTTCGTCGGTGACGCCGGAACGACCTATGAATTTCTGGCCCTAGCCACCGATCGGGCCGGAAACCGCGAAGCGCCGCCCCTGGGAATCCTTGCCCAGGACGACGGCAGCAATGTGAATCTCGGTTTTTTGACGGAGCTTGAGCAGACGCCGCCCAACTTCGGCATCGCACCGGTGGCGGCACCGGATCCGTCGACCAATGCCGTCTTTATTGCGGCTGAATGGGGCGAAGCATCGACGATTGTCCCGACCCGCGTGCCCGAGTACGAGACCATCCTGCTTCCCTTCGCAGGCCGCGCCTTTGCCACTGGCATTGGTCAAAGCCACGCCTTCATCGGACCCATGGCCATGGTCGAGGCCGCCGACGGCAGCTTTATAATCAGCGGCGGCGCCGGACGCAACGAGCTCTACCGCATCGGCGCCGACGGGGGGGGAGGTCGGAATACCGATTGCCACGCTGCCGTATCCGATCTTCAATCTGGCCTTCGACAGCACCGGCGACCTCTGGGCGACCACCGGCGGCGGCCCGCTTTTAAAGCTGGATCCAATCTCCGGCGCGGTACTCGGCGAATTCGGCCAAGGATTGACGCTGGGGCTAGCGGTCGAGCCCGGCACGGACCACATCCTGGCAGGCTCCAACGGCGGCGTGGAAAAGTTTGATCCGGTGTCCGAGACCTTCACCCGCTTCAGCCGCGACCGGGATCTGCGGGTGGGCAGCCTCGCCTTCGCCAACGACGGCACCCTGTGGGCCGTGGCGTGGCCCCAGCGCACCGAGGTCGTGCGGTTCAATGAGCGCGCCCGGGTCGAAACGATGCTGGAGTTTGACACCGAGATCGACTCAATCGCCTTTGGGCAGGAGGGAACGAGACTCGAAGGCCTGCTTTTTATCTCGCACAATACCGGCGATATGGCCAACACGGGCGGGATCGAGCCCGATAACAGCGAGTTGACCATGGTCGACCTGGCGACCCTGCGCCGTCTGGCCGCAGCCCGGGGCGGTTCCCGGGGAGACGTGGTCATCACGACCGCGGACGGCCGCGTGCTCGTCAGTCAGACGAACCAGGTGGACGAACTCAAGCCCGTTGAGCCGCCCCGCGTATTGAGCACGGACCCGGACGACGGAGCGATCGTCCAGTTGCCCTTGACGGCAATCGAGGTCGTCTTCGATCAGCCCATGTTCGACGGTGACCCCTCCCATCCCGCGTCGGTGCTGAATCCGGCCAATTACGCGGTTACCGGAAGCGTAAGCGGTGCGGTCAGCATCGCCGATGTCGCTTACGACTTGACCACGTTCGCGGCGACCCTCGCGGTGAGCGGACTGACATTCGACGATTACACCTTGAACGTATTCGACACGGTGGCGAGCCTGCAGTACCTGTCGCTCGAGCAGACTTTCTTCGCGACCTTCACCGTCACCTTTACCGGCGTGCAGCCCGTGGCCGGAGCGGATCAGGCCAGGACGAACGAGGATGAGCCGGTGCAGATCAATGTGCTGGGCAACGACCGCGACGCGGACGGCACGCTCAATCCGGCCTCGGTCGCCGTCACCGTCCTGCCGACACACGGGACCGCCGGCGTGGATCCGGGCACGGGCGTTGTGATCTACACGCCGGCGGAAAATTACGCCGGCGCGGACAGCTTGGCTTACACCGTCGCGGACAATGAGGGCAACATCTCCGAGCCGGCGCTGGTGGACATCACGGTAATCCCGGTGGCTGATGAGCCGACCACGATGACCAACGCCGCCGGCGGCGACCAGGACACCCCCATCGGTATCGATATCACTGCTGAACTCACCGACCAGGACGGTTCTGAATTTCTGATGGTCGAAATCAGCAATGTGCCGTCCGGCGCCACGCTGAGCACCGGGTCGCAGGTCGAACCGGGTATGTTCATGCTCACACCCGCCGAGCTGACCGGCCTGACGATCCAGCCTCCGAGCGGGTTCGAGCAGGACTTCACCCTGTTTGTCACCTCCCTGGCCGAGGAGCGGGAAAACGGCGACCGGGCCGACGACACCATCGCCCTGCCGGTCACGATCACACCCGTCCCCGGAGATCCGGTCCAGGTCGTCGGCATAACGATCAACCGCGGCCAGGTCCAGCGCTCCACGCTGCACACGATCGAGGTCACATTTGACAACAACGTCTTCCTGGCAAACATCGCTAGCGCTGTCACCGTCACCGGTCTCGGCGGGGGCGATCCGGCGTTGACGGCCGACCACTACCAGTATGATGACAGGACCTTCACCCTGACGATTGACCTCAGCAATGTGGCGGTTCCGGACGATCATTACCATCTGCAGCTCGACACGAACCGTATCGCGAATTTTGTTTCCCGCGGCAACCGGCTCATCGACAACGATGTGCTGCCGGGCGACGGCATCCTGGCGTTCGAGTTTCATAAGCTGCTCGCCGATCTGACCGGCGACGATGTCATCGATCGGGATGACTTCGAAGCCCTCAGCCGGCACTACCGCAGCCGTGGCGGCGAGGCCCGCTACAACGCGGCTTTTGATCTGAACAACGACGAGCAGATCGACCGTTTTGACTACCGGATCTGGCGGCAGCGCCAGGGACTGACGTCCGACATCCATGCCCCCCGGATCGGTGCTGCTCTGGCTGACGACACCGGTCGCGACCGGGCCGATGCCGTCACCTTCGACCCCACCGTAACCGGCGGCGTCGCCGACAGCAGCGGCATTGCCGAGCTGCGCGCGGGATTGGACGCCCCGACAACCGTCGACATCACCAGTCTCATCAACAGCGGCGCCTTCACCCTCGCGCCGGCCGACCTCGAGACCATCAGCGGCGGCGCCATAACGGACGGGGCACACGCGCTAAACCTGGTTGCCGTCGACTCGCGCGGGAATGCCTCCGACGTCTTCACCCTGGACTTTGTGCTCGACACGGCCGCGCCGGCCGCGCCGACGCGGCCCGATCTCCTGCCGGACAATGACAGCGGTGTTTTGAACAGCGACGATATTACCGCTGTCGATACCCCGCTAGTCAGCACGACCGGGGAGCCGGACAGCCTGGTGCGCCTGTTCATCGACGGCACCGAGGTCGACAACGAGATTTCCGACGATCCGGTCATCTTCCGCATCGGTCCGGTTCCGCTCATCGATGGCGGCTACCAGGTCCACGCAACGGCCGAAGACCGCGCCGGCAATGTCAGCGCGCCCTCGGCCCTGCTGCAGCTCACTATCGACACCACCGATCCACTGGTCCCAACGCTTGCGCTTGACCCGGCATTCGATTCGGACCCGGTGGGCGACGGACGGACCACCGAGGCTGACGTGACGCTGATCGGAATCACCGATGCGGGTATCACCGTCAGACTGGTGGAAAACAGCGCCGCCACCACGGCTGATCCGGTCACCGGTGAATTCAGCTTTGCCGGTGTGATCCTCGCACTGGGCAACAACACCTTCACCGTCGAAGCCGAAGATGAGGCCGGGAACGTAAGAAAATTCCGGACCGTGTTGCGCCGGATCGGGCCCGAAACGGACGGGCCGGTCGTCGATGCCGCCCTGGCGAATGATAGCGGCCGGAATTCCGTGGACGGCATCACATCCGATCCGACCGTTGCCGGCACCGTGAACGATGCGAACACGGTCACGGTGTTCCAGGCTTCCGTCGACGGATCGGCCTTCGGTGACGTACTCGGAACCCTGACGGGCAACACCTTCACATTGACCGGGGCCGATCTGGCAGCGCTGAATGGCGGGCCGCTGGCGGATGGACCCCACACCATCGCCCTGGCGGCCGTGGACGAATTCCTTAACGCGGCACCGGTGTTCGAACTCGCATTCACCCTTGACACGGCTGCTCCCCCGGCGCCGGGCCGGTCGGACCTCCTCCCCGGCAGCGACCGGGGGGCAAGTCAGGAGGATGACATCACCAATGATGCCGCCCCGACCTTGACCGTAGCGGCAACCGGCAACGATAGCGTGAGGCTTTATGTGGATGGTTTAATCGTTGAGGAGTCGCCGGTGGCGGGTGGGACCGTCGAGTTTACCTTGGGAACGGATCTGCCGGACGGCGAGCGCACGATCGCGGCCGATGCGGTGGACGAGGCGGGCAATATCGGTGCGATGTCCATTCCGCTGATCGTAACCGTGGACACGGTAGGCCCCCTGCCGGGGCCGACCCTCGACCTCGACGCGGCTTCCGACACCGGCATACCGGGCGATGATACCACCGACCTCGAGGTGGTTGCCCTGGTCGGCACGACGGAACCGGAAGCCTCGGTGGCGCTATTCCGCAACAGCGATCCCGACACGGCCATTGCCTTTGCGAACGCGGACGGCAACGGCGACTTCGTGCTGCCCGGCATCGTTCTTGCCACGGGCGACAACGGTCTGACCGTTGTGGCCGCGGACCTTGCCGGCAACGAAAGCGCGTTCGGCAAAACCATCACCACCACCGCTGCCGACACCCTGCCGCCCACCGTTTTCGCCCGGCTCTTGAATGACACGGGCCGGTCGGACACCGACGGTATCACCCGTGACCCGACCCTGGTGGGATTCGTGGATGACGTCAACGTGATCACAGCCTTTCTGGCTTCTTTGGACGGCGCACCTTTTGTGGACGTGCTGGGTCAGCTAACCGGAAAGGCCTTCACCATTACCCGGGCCGACCTGGACGCAATGGCCGGCGGAAATCTGACCGACGGCGCCCACACCCTGAGTCTGGTGGCCACGGACGCCGGGGACCAGACGTCCCCTGCGTTCTTTGTCGATTTCACCCTCGATACGACGCGGCCTGCCAGGCCCGCTACCCCTGACCTTCTGCCCGGAAGCGACACCGGCCGATCTGACAACGACAACATCACCCGTGACGACACGCTCGCCATTCGGGTGGACGGCGAGATCAACAGCCGGTTGAGCCTGTTCGTTGAGGGGATTGAAGTCTTATCGGCAATCCTGGACGGCACGCCGCTGGACTTCACCACCGCGGCCCAGCCCGAGGGCCTGATCCGGATATCCACCCAGGTGGAAGATGCCGCGGGCAACGTCAGTCTTTTCTCGAACCTGCTGCTGGTTAATGTGGACACCACCCCGCCTGCGGTCCCCGTGTTCGGGCTGGGCGAATCTTCCGATACGCGTCCCTTCGGGGACAATGCCACCAACCTTCGCTACATTCGACTCGTGGGCCGGGCGGATCCGGACGCGATGGTCGAATTGATGCAGACCGGGGCCGTCACCCAAGTCGACGAATACGGCAGTTTCGAGTTCAAAGGGATCTCCCTGTTGCGGCCGGGTGATGTAGAGTTTACGGTCAGGGCGACGGATGTTGCCGGCAACGCCAGTCTGGGCGCCCGGATCATTACGCGCACCGCTTTCGTACCGGATGATCTCATCAGACCGGAGGTGACGCTCTCAGCCTCCAGTCTCTTTAATGAACCGGGGGATACCGTGACGCTCACGGTCACGGCAGCCGACAATGTTGCGGTTACCGATACACGGATCACGATTGACGGACAGGCGCGAAACCTTGCCGCCGATGGAACAGCGACGTTCACAACACCGGAGGCCGGATTTTTCACCGCCGTTGCCACGGCCATTGACGCCATGGGGAATAAAGGGCGGGACTCGCTGGAGCTGGCTTTCTTTCAGGACCCGGATTTGAGTGGGGATGTGACCCCGCCCGTGGCCGCCTTCCGCGACCCATTCATCACGGCGATCGCGACCCTGCCGGGAAATGTCCTGGGCACGGCTTTCGATGAAAATATTCTCCGGTATACGCTGGAAATCTCCCCACGCGATCAGGAGCAATATGCCGTCATCGCAACGGGGGATGAATCAGTCTTGGATGACGTATTGGGGATATTCGACCCGACGGTTTTGGACAACGGTTTTTACGACATGCGGCTGACGGTCGTTGACAAGAGCGGCCATGTCGCTACGGCGACCAAAGTATTCAAGGCGGATGGTTTCGCCAAAATTGGCGTCTTCAGCCTCTCCTTCGAGGACCTCAACATCTCCGCCGCCGGTTTCCCGATTTTTGCCACGCGTACTTATGACAGCCGCTTGAAGGATCTTTCAGGTGATTTTGGATTTGGGTGGAACCTCAACGTCAACAATATCAAGGTAACGGAAGCCAACATCTTGGGCGATGTCGGGTTAACACAGATCACACGGTCTCCCCGGGCCGGTATCTACGATGTCGTGTTCACCAATACCAAGGATGTCACCGTGGACGTAACGCTACCCAGCGGCAGGGTCGAGCGGTTTATCTTGGGCTATGTCGGCTGGCGGACCAACGTTCCCAATCCCAGCCCGATGGCGCAGACGGAACTATTCTTCGCGCCCCTGCCTGGAACCGGCACCACATCAAAGCTCGAAGCCCTAGCCGACAATGTCGTGGACGTGGTACCCGCTGATTTCGGGTCGGTCACATTCCGTGACCGCACGACAGGAGAACTTTACGATCCGAACCGGTGGAGACTGACGACCGCTGAAGGGGTAGAATTGATCATCAACCAAGACACCGGTATCGAAAGCATTACCGACCTGAACGGGAATGTCATCACTTACACCGAGGACCGCATCACACACTCGGACGGTCGCGGGATGGTGATTCGGCGCGACGATCAGGGTCGCGTGGTCGCCCTCGAGGATCTTATGGGTCAGGAGATTCGCTACATCTATGATTTCTATGGCGACCTGGTGGCGATGACGGATCGAGAAGGCCACACGACGCGCTTCACCTACGACGACCAGCACAGCCTTCTGGAGATTCACGATCCTCTGGGCCGTCGCGGAATGCGCCAGGATTACGATGAGACCGGTCGTCTCGTACGTCTCACGAGCCCCGAAGGCAGCGTGGTCTCGTTCGATCGGGATATTACCAGCCGCACCGAACGGATCAGCGATGCCTTCGGTAATGTCAGCACAATGGTTTATGACGAACGCGGCCATGTCGTCAGCCAGATTGATCCACTCGGGCATGTCGTCAACCGGGTCTTCGATTCCGAGGACAACCTTCTCGAAGAAACGGTGCTGCTTGAGGACGGCACGGAGCTGACCAGCCGTTTCACTTATAATGAGGCCGGGCACATGCTCTCAAAGACCAATCCCGCCGGGGAGACCACGACATATGAGCGGGATGTCAATGGATTCATCACCGCCACGGTGGATCCTTTGGGCCATGTCGTGGGCCAGGATTTTGATGCGCGCGGCAACGTCCGCACGCTGACGGATCCCACGGGAGGCACCTACGATTATGACTATAACGCCTTTGGAGTGGTGCTGTCGGTGACAGGCCCGCAGGGAACAGCCGTCTCCTACACATATGACCTCGCGGGCAACAACGTAGCTGCCACGGATCCTGCAGGCAATGTGTGGCGCGGCGGTTACGACCGAAATGGCAATCAGCTCACCAGCAGCTACACCTGGGTGAACCCCGACGATCCGGGCGACCGCCGTGATCTGGTGTGGGAGGCATCTTTTGATGCCAACGGCCGAGTTGTAGCCGCACTCAGCCCGGACGGAACACAGACCGAAACGCGGTATGATGCCGCGGGCAAAGTAATCGAACAGATCGACGAGTTGGGCAATAGCACCATCTACCGGTACAACGCATTGGATCAACTCGTCGAGGAGCAGCTGGCCGAAGGAGCGATTCGACGAAGAGTATACGATCTAGCCGGTCGGGTTGTCTTTCAGACCGATCTCTATGATCCCACCGACGGACAACCGGTTATGGGTGCGCAGCACATCTACGATGCGGCCGGCCGGCCGGTGCAGTCGAAGCGTCTGGCAGGCCTTCAAATCGAAGTGGTCCAAGTTCGCACGGGCATATTTGAGAGCCATGTCATTTCCACCGGGGATGTGATCGCCGAGGTTGTCGATCGGTTGGATGCGGCGGATCGGCTGGTGCAGCGTCAGGGTCCCGACGGTAATGTCACATTGTTTGAATACGACCTCGCGGGTCGCCGGACGGCCATTATCGACCCGCTGGGACAGCGTCACGAAACAGAATACGACGCTGGGGGTCGTCGGATCATCGAGCGCGATGCCCTCGGACGCGAAACCCACTTTGCCTACGACGCATTAGGACGGGTAACACAGACCACCTACGCCGAGGGAAGTACACAAAAATTCGTTTACGATGCAGCCGGAAATTTAACCGAACAAACGGACCAGGCCGGGCGCACACGCCGGTTCGAGTACGACACAGCGGGCAACGTGACGGCCGTGATTCTGCCGGAGGTGGTGGATCCGAAAAGCGGTGGAGCTCTGGTTAATCCGCGGTACGAGTACGACTATGACCGGTACGGCAACCTGACCGGCATCCGGGACCCGAAAGATCGTGAGACTCGAATGACGTACGATCCCTTCAACCGGCCACTCACACGCACGCTGCCAGACGGCAGCGTTGAGCAGTCGTTCTATAACGAAAGCGGCCGCATTTACCGCAAGGTAGATTACAAGGGCCAGGTCCAACAGTTTGATTACGACCAGTTTGGTCTGCCCGTCAGGACACAACTCTTCGGTAGCCTTGCCGAAGCCGATGCGGGCATACCACAGGTGGAGATTGTCTCCAGCTTCGATGCCCTCGGCCGGCTGGATACCCTCCTTGATCCGCGCCGCGGGCTTGTGGACTATGACTACGATCCGAATACGGGCCAGGTGGCGCGCGTGAGTTCACCTGAAGGAGTCATCAGCTATGTCTATGATCCCATCACCGGTCGCCTGAATCGCACGTTTACGGATTTTACGGATGAGCGGTACATCTATGACACCATCGGCCGGCTGCACCGGTTGGAGGTCCACAAGCTCAATGGTATTGAACTGACCGACCCCCTTGTGAGTACCTATTACTACACGCCGACGGATTCCGTTGAACGGATTGAACGCGACAATGGTGTCGTCAGCTCCTACGACTACGACCAGCTCGAGCGCTTGGTGGGCAACACGGAGGTGGATGCCTCCGGCCTCCTCCTCGCCGGGTACGAGTACACGCTTTCACTGGATGGCCGGCGCATTCAGTCCAAAGAAACCATTCGCGAGGCCGATGGTACGTTGTCCCAGAGACAGGTGCTCTGGACCTATGATGCGATCGGCCGCCTCGTCCGGGAAGAGGTGGTGGACCTGAGCGGCGGCAGGCCGGATGTGCCCTACGTGCTGACCTATGTCTATGACATCGCTGGAAATCGTTTGGAACAGGAGATAACGGACGCTGCCGGCACGCAAACGACGACTTACGCCTATGATGAGCTTAACGATCGGCTGCTTGAGGCAGCGGATTCCAACGGCCCGGTGACGACCTATGAATACGACGCCAATGGGTCCCTTACAGAAACCTATGTGGACGGCGTATTGCAGGTCCATTACGTCTATGACCTGCAAAATCGCCTGGTCGAAGTTCAAAAGTTTGGTGAAGACGACCAGGGACTGCCGCTTGTAGCGACCCGTACCTTCGTTTACGACGGAGCGGGTCAGCGCGTGAGGGCCCAAACCGTGGTGGCGGTTGACGGGACGCTTATCTCCGATTCGGTTCAGGTGTTTCTGCTTGATCAAATCAATTTTACCGGTCAGGTCCAGGTGTTGGAGCAGCGTGACGCGGCAGGTTCGCCCGTCAGGACATTTGTGCTGGGTCTGGGTGCTCTGGCCCAGGTGAATGGGGACGGCACGGTTCTTTGGCGCCACACGGATGCCCTTGGCTCGACACGCTTTGTGACCCATGCCGGCGGTGGAATCGTTGAACGCTACGCCTATCGTGCCTTTGGAGAGGCAATTGGCTTCGAACCTGAGACAGCCGGCTCAGCGTTGCTTTTCACGGGTGAGTGGTTCGACCCGGTGTTGGATCAATACTACCTGCGCGCCCGAAGGTATGACCACAGCCTCGGCCGCTTTACGCAGTTAGACCCATTCGGGGGGAATCCGGATTTGCCCCAAAGTTTTCACAAATATACCTATGCGCACAACAATCCGGTCAATTTGATAGATCCCACCGGTTTCGGTATCTCTGCGGCGCTGGCCGGGATTTGGGTGCACAGCGTCATTGGCCAACACTTCTTGGCTGAGCAATCAGTGCGTTATCCGCCGCTGTTCGTGAACGGCGTGCTGATCCCCCCGGCGGTGGAAAACGCTTCGATAAACGGTGTTTTGGCTGCTGCCGAGGCGTACACGTCCTCGACCAAGACCGGCATCCCGATTTGGTTTCCTTCAGTCCGTGTGCTCGTCGCGGAGTCGGCGCTCTTCCTGGCATTCTCCGTTGCTGATAAGCTGGCGCTGCGTCCGGACCTGGTGAGCTTAGGTGGTGGCGGCGTCTTCGAAATCAAGCCTGACAATGCGCGTCAGCGACTGAATGGTTCGAGACAACTGGCGCGTTATGTCACCGTATTGCGGACGGCCACGGCCATATGGGCTCTGAAATTTCCCCGGCTGGCGGGGATTCCCTGGCACAAGGGGTTCAGTGTGGAGTATATCCCGCCGCCGTCCATCAAAGTGCCATTGATCGGTCCAAACATCGTGATAACAGCAAAATCGGGAACTGACTTTTCTCCCGACCAGGGTTTGGTGCTTTACAATGCCTGGTCCCTCATCAAGTTCGATCTCACTATCGAGTACGCCAGTCTCGCCTCAACGCTCGTTGTATTTCTATTCGGCGGGATTACGTCACTGGGTCTTAGCGAGGCACTGGGCACCGGTCCCGCAACGGCAGCAGCGTCACTGTCTGCGAAGGTCTCCGCCGCGGCTGCGGCCATTGCTGCGGTTTCCGTGACCCCGACGGATTGGCTATTCTCCGGCGGTCAATCTCCCCCCATTGCCTAAACCAAGCATTAGGGTGACGCAAGAGAGAGGTTGACCGGCAGCAACGAATAAATCAAGAAGCGGTCAGCCCGAAGGTTTACAAACGCCTTGCCGCCCCTCCTTAGTTTAAAACGAAGAATAGATGATAATAAGAGCGGAATTGTCAAAGAGTTAGCATATGTACGAATCCATAATGGCTAGATTCTTGTAAAAATACCTTGACAGCTTTTCCCACATTGTGGTACCGAAAAGATACTCTAGATTCGAGTTATCCCAATGATTATCTCGTTGATGGGTATGCGGCTGACGGATTCCTCTTCAAATTTTCATTTCTGTCTGATTCTCTCTATCTGATTTTAACGCGAAAACTGTTTCTCCCGTTACCGCATCAATAGCGTCGAATTTTCTTCCCTGTAGTCTTCCAAGAAGGGAACTTCTACCGTGAGACGGAAACCTCCCCCAAATCGGTTCGAACTGGAGAACCTCGAGCAGCGGATTCTATTGTCCGCCGACACGGCCCTGACATCGTTGTCCGGGGCGTTGACGGAAGAAGGGGATTCTGATCTGGATATCGGCCTGCTGCCTCGCGATGAGGTTATGATCGGCCACGAAGTGCGCCTCGAGGAAAGTTCCTATCAAAATCATACCGCTTACGATCCCTCCCAGTCTGTCGATGATATTTTTGCCGGATTAGACGAAGAAAATCTGATTGATTCTTCCGAGAACGAGCACAGTGACGCGCACGTATTCGAGGACGATTTTGATAACGATCAATCCAAAGTTTTCGAGGACGAGGACGAGCACGAGGACGAGTACGATGATTTGGATGTTTCGGAATCCGAAGCTGCCGTTTATGAAGATTGGGTGATCACATCGTACCAGCAGGATCAGATCATTTTGGGTCTGTATGCACTGTCGCCGGTGGGGCGCGTTCTGGAAACATTCGATGTGTTCGGTTCCGCATTGACCTCAACCAGCAGCCGGACCTTGGGTGCGTTTGTCGGCTTGGTCAAAATCTTGGACACCCGATTGGCCAAGCCGGTGTATGACTACTTCAACGACAGCACCGACCCGCCCGATACCCGAGGTTTACTTCAGACAATAGAGCAAATTTCAGGAAATTACGGTGAGTTAGATATCATCATCGATTCGCTGAGCGGTGGGATGAGCCTGCCTGATGACGCGTTGCAGATTAATTTAAAAATGACGGCAACCCGCATAGGTGAGTTGCGTGCTGCTGAGTCAGTTGACGTTCTATCAGAACATATTGAAGAAAAACAATCAGTTACGGAAGTAGCCGCCAACCTGCAATTCGATTTCAGCTTTGGTCTCGATTTGGCCAAAGCAGACGAATTTTTCATGGTGGTGCATCAATTTGATGTCAGCGTGTTCATAGATTCCCGGCACAAAGACGCTTCAGTGGCCCTTGATGCGGCCCGCGCACCGCCGGGTGATACCCACGAAGTCATCGCGCCGGACGGACGGATCCGTATTCAGTTTGATGACACCATCACCGCTGACGGTCGCATCACCCTCGATGAATTGCAGGCAATCATCGCCGAAACCGGCAAGGATTACATCAGTCTCGATCCTGCCTATTCCGCCAAACCCTCCTTAGATACCATTCACAAAGTCGATCATACAGATCATGGCAGCCCGAGCTTATCCAATGATTTAAGAAATCACCCTCATTTAGACAGGGAGCCCCGGAATCTTGCGCTCATCTCCGACACCGAGCGACCCGGTGCGAATCGTGAGCTCACTGAGCAAGACCTGGGCCCTGTCATCGAAGAGGCGATCCAGCGTTGGTCGGCATCGAATTTAGTACCTGATCGGGCCGAAGTCCTTGACGAGGTCAACTTCCGGATCGTGGATTTGCCCGGTGGTATGCTCGGTCAGACCCGGGATGCCACGGTGCTGATCGACGCCACCGCGGCCGGCCACGGCTGGTTCATCGATGGATCTCCGGCCGACGATCTCGAGTTCGAGGAGACGCTGAACCCTGTCAACCTTGAGGCCACAGCCGGCAGCCCGGCTCATGGACGGATGGATCTGTTGACCGTGATAATGCATGAGCTCGGCCACGTGCTGGGCTACGAGCATCCGTCACCGGAGGATTCCCATGCGCATGGGATGATGGCTTCGGTCCTGTCGGCCGGCCGTCGCAATCTCTTAGATCCTGACGCCGCTGCCGATTTTGAGCCATCCTGCAACCAGCCTGTGAACCAGGCGCTCACGGCGGAAGCGTTCGGCCCCTATGTGGCGGCGGTGGGCGAGGATATCTATTTGGACGGTTCAGAATCTTTTGATCCCGATGCCGCCGGAGACGACGGCATCCAGACCTTTGACTGGGAAATCGAGGTGGATCAACCCCCGGATAATGACTTTGACGATGGCCACCGGGGGGATCGGGTTGCAATTTTAGGGGGTTTTGCCAGTGTGGGCGCAAAGGAAATTGGCTTGCGGGTCACGGATCATGGCGGTTTGACCGCTGAGGATGTTGCCATGGTCACCATCCATGAGCGTTTGGTGACTGACCTTGCGGTGCGCCCCAAGGGGACCAAAATTCAGCTGACCTGGACGAAGGCCGGGGCCGAAGCAGCCATTTTCCGGAGCGAGGCCGGGCCGAATCATGGTTTTGAGGAAATCGCCCGCACCCAGAGCGATCATTCCACCTACCTGGACCGGCCCATCGAGCTCGACAAGGACTACTACTACCGGGTCTATGTCTATGCCCAAGTAGGAGACGCGGAGCCGCTTGGGATATCTGCGGCCGAGGTGACGCGTTCTCTTGGCAGGGTGCGTGACACCACCGCCCCGACTATTGCGGCAGGCCTGGCCAACGACACCGGCACCAACGGTGACGGGATTACCGCTGATCCGACCATTGCGGGGACCATCACCGATATCGACGTGTTGAGCGAGTTTTGGGCATGGATGGACGGGGGTGCCCCGGTGGATGTGCGCCGCACCGCGGCCCTGGCCGGGGGGGGATTTCATCCTGACCGCAGCCAACCTGGAGGCCATCAACGGCGGTCCGCCGGCGGTGGGGGCGCACACGGTGAGCTTGCAAGCGGTGGACCGGGTTGGAAACGTCTCTCCGGTGTTTGAGGTCATGTTCAGCCTTGAGGTCAGCCTGCCACCGGTCATCGAGGCGGCCCTGGTCAACGACACCGGTCGCGCGGATCTGCCCGGCAGCCCCAGCGACGGAATCACCCAAGATCCCACGATCGCCGGATCGATCAGTGAGGCCGGCAACATCACCGCGGTGCGGGCGTCCATTGACAGAGATTTTGCCGGTATTACCGATGTCACCGACCGTCTCAATGTCGATGGATCGTTTACCTTTGACCGGGCGTTCTTCGAGTCCCTATTGGGGAGCCCCATGGAGGATGGGGACTATACCCTGCGCATGGAGGCCGGCAACGCCTTCGACCAGACGTCGGATCTGTTCGAACTGCCCTTCACGCTCGATACAAAGCCGCCGTTGCTGAGCCTCGAGCTGGCGGCGGGATCCGACACCGGCGTCCCCAGCGATAACGGTACCGCCCTGGCGCAGGTCACCCTGGATGGGTTGAGCGAGGCGGGGGCGCTGGTTGAGCTCTTCCGCGGCGACGACCTTGGCTCCCGGCTGGCATCCGCGCTCGCTGACGGTGCAGGCAGCTACAGCTTCCCAGGCGTCGCGCTGTCCCCGGGCGAGAACGGCTTCACCAGCGTCACCACCGATGCGGCCGGCAACGCCTTCTCGACGGATCTTATCGTGCAGCGTGACGCTGCGGCGCCGACCATCTCGGGGGCGTTCCTCAACGACACCGGTCGCGCGGATCTGCCCGGCACTGCCAGTGACCGCGTGACCAGCGATCCGACGGTCAGTGGCACCATCGCCGACGTGCACGCGCTGGCTGCGGTCCGGGTCTCGATCGAGGAGGTGTTCGCCGGATTCACCGATGTCACGGACGATCCGGCGATCCAGCCCGACGGGTCCTTCGTGTTCGATCGGGCCTTCTTCGAAGCGCTGCTTGGGGCGCCCATGTTGGACGGGGCCTACACGCTGCGCCTGGAGGCCGACGATACCTTCGGCAACAATTCCGAGCGCTTTGAGTTGTCCTTCACGTTGGATACGGAGCCGCCGTCGCTGAGCCTCGAGCTGGCGGCGGATTCCGACACCGGCGTCCCCGGCGATAACGGTACCGCCCTGGCGCAGGTCACGCTGGACGGGTTGAGCGAGGCGGGGGCGCTGGTTGAGCTCTTCCGCAGCGACGATCTCGGCTCCCGGCTGGCATCCACGCTCGCTGACGGCGCAGGCAGCTACAGCTTCCCGGGCGTTGCGCTGTCACCGGGCGAGAACGGCTTCACCAGCGTCACCACTGATGCGGCCGGCAACACCTTCTCGACGGATCTTATCGTGCAGCGTGATGCCACTGCGCCGACCATCTCGGGGGCGCTCCTCAACGACACCGGTCGCCCGGACCTGCCCGGCACTGCCAGTGACCGCGTGACCGGCGATCCGACGGTCGGTGGCGCCATCGCCGACGCGCACGCGCTTGCCGCGGTATGGGTCTCGATCAAGGAGGTGTTCGACGGATTCACCGATGTCAAGGACGATCCGGCGATCCAGCCCGACGGGTCCTTCGTGTTCGACCGGGCTTTCTTCGAGGCGCTCCTCGGGGCGCCGATGTCGGACGGGTCTTACACGCTGCGCCTGGAGGCCGACGATACCTTCGGCAACACCTCGCCGATCTTCGAGCTGCCCTTCAGCCTCGATACGACAGTCGCAGCAGCGACGCTGCAGCTTGCAGCGGAGTCGGACACAGGCGATCCCGGGGACAATGAGACCTCGCTCGACGCTGTCACTTTAGAGGGACTCACCGAGGCGGGAGCGCTGGTTGAGCTTTTCCACAGCGACGACCTTGATACCCGGCTGGCGTCCACGCTTGCCGACGGCGCGGGCAGCTATAGCTTTTCAGGCGTCGCGCTGTCCGTGGGTGAGAATGCCTTCACCGCCCGTGCCACGGACGCGGCCGGAAACGATGACACGGCGGAGATCCTCGTAAGGCGAACGGAACCGATCATCCTCACCGCCGGCCTCGCCAACGATACGGCTCCCGGCGTTGTTCCGCCGCCCGCAGGCTGCACCTTCGACAACGCGCACAGCGGATGGTCCGCTCACGAGGACGGCGGATCGCCTATGGGCGCCGGCGGGGTAAGGGTCGCAGGCTGTGAGGCCGTGCTGGTCGAGGGGGACTCGTTCATCGTCTCCCTCGAGCGACCCTTCGTCATCCCGGATGAAGCGTCGAAACTCTTGATCCGCTACCGGAACCTGGCTTTTGACACGACAGCAGACTTCGTTAAAGATGCGTTTGAGATGGCCCTGGTCGACAGCCAGGGCAACTCCCTGGTTCACACCTTCAGACCGGGTCGTGACGCCTTCTTTAACATCGCGGAAGGCATTCCACCGCTCCTTGGCACAGGAACGACCTCCGACGGCGAGAACGTAGCGGTCGATCTGTCGGGTCTGTTTGCCAGCACGTCCGCCAGGCTCGTGCTGCGCCTCGTGAACAACGACTCGGATGTTGAGACCACAGTGCGGATTGGCAGCGTCGACGTATCGCCTCTGGGCGCATCGGCCGTCTCGCCCGTTGTGGCGTCAAGCGAAACCGACGACGGCATCACATCGGATCCGACGATCGTCGGTCTGGTGACCAGCGGCGAGCCCGTGGTCAGCCTCGCAGCGGCCTTCGACGCGGCGGGCTTCGCCGAAGTGCTGCCCAAGGCAAATCTCCAGCCGGACGGCTCCTTTACCTTAGATTTTCCGACGCTGCTCGATATCTTCGGCGGGCCGCTGACGGAGGGCGACCACGTTCTCCACCTGCGGACGACGGACGCGAACGGCCTGTCGTCGGATATCGTGAACGTCGCCTTTAGCTTCGATTCGCGTTTACCGCGGGCAACCTTCCAAGCGGCCGATGAAGCGCCAATCGACGTCGTCGAAGTCGTCTACAACGAGGACATGGCGGACGCCGCATTCGAGCTTGACTCATATACGGTTCGACGCAACAACGGCCCGGATGCGGGACTGCCGGTTTCCCTCGAGGCAATCGAATCCCTTAACGCGAGTGCCGTGCGAATCCGCTTCTCGGCCCCCCTGATCACAGGACGCTACGACCTGACCGTGGGCCCGGCGGTCACCGACCTTGCCGGCAATCCCGTGGCGTCGCCCACTTCGTTCGGTTTCGCGGTCACAGGCCTCGTAACCCAGGTCTCGGAGTTCGCGCCGTTTAACGGCGAGAGATTGGTGAGCCCGGCGCGCAGTGCGATCGTGCGCTTTGACGGCGAGATCGATCCGACCACGGTCGATGCGGACTCGCTCTATCTGATCGCGAACGGGAGCCGGCTCCCCGGAACCGTGCGCGTCTCGAGCACGAACCGGTTCGCGACCTTCCTGCCGGATGAGGCGCTCCCGGCTTCGACCGAGGTCCGGATCGTCGTCGACGGGGATCGCGTCCGCGACGCCGCGGGGAGCTTCCTGGATGGTGACAGCGACGGCGTCCCCGGCGGACTGGGTACGGCCGATTTCCGCACGGTGCCGCTCACCAGGATTGCCGGAACCAATGTCTGGGGTTACGTGTTCGACTCCTTCAGCGGCGTGCCGATCGAAGGGGCGACGATCCGGGTCGACGCCTTCCCCGAGGCGAACGCGGTCACGGACGCGACCGGCTTCTTCGAGCTTGTCGACATGCCGGCGCCAGACTTCTTCGTCCACATCGACGGCTCGACGGCAACCAGCGCGCCGCCCGGCACGATTTACCCCTCGGTGGGCAAGCCCTTCCACAGCGTGCCCGGTCAGTCGGTGCAGCTCGAGATGGACGGGGAGGTTTTCGACGTCTTCCTGCCGCCCATGGCGGTGGATGACGTTCAGACCCTCAATCCCACCGAATCGACAGACATCGGCTTCGGCACGGCGGGCCTGGCTGAACTGCAGGCAATGTTCCCGGAAATTGATCCGGCATTGTGGTCCAGAGTGGCCGTCACCTTCCCGGCGGGATCCGCGATCGACGACGCCGGCAACCCGGCGACTGAAGCCGTGATCATCCCCGTGCCGCCGGAACGCATCCCGGCCCCCCTGCCCCGGGCCTTTGCCGATACCCGGCTCGTCATCTCGATCCAGGCCGGGAGCGCCACCTCCTTCGATGTGCCGGCGCCGATTGCGTTCCCGAATCTGGACGGCCTCGCCCCGGGCCAGCAGACCATCGTCTACTCGTTCAACCACGCGGCCGGTCGCTGGGACCCGGTGGGAACGGGTACGGTGAGCGAGGATGGCCTCACGGTGATCTCCGACCCCGGCGTGGGGATTTTGGCCCCCGGCTGGCATATCATTCGACCCGGCGTTGTCGTGCGTGGCGGCCTGGTGCTCGGCCTGAACGGCGGTCTCTTCGGGCGCAGCGGCGGCAACGTCCCGCTGCCGCAGACGGGGCTGCACCACTGGGCGATCGAGAACCTCGACAGCGGGTTCGTGATCCGGGGGTCCACCAACGTGGCGGATCGGCTGCTCGGCAACACGATTCTCGGGGCCAACACGAGCTACCGCCTGCACGTCCTCGAACTCATCCGTCTGCGGCGCGCTTCCGCCGACTTCGTGACGCCGGGCGACGGCTCATTCATTACGGCGCCGACCGTCATTTTGGAAAGGCAGCTATTTCCAGACAGTGATGGCGACGGTCTCGACGACCCGGCCGAGTTTATCGTCGGCACCGCGGTCAACAATCGTGACACGGACGGCGACGGCATCAGCGACCTGGCCGAGCTGCGCCAGGGTCTCAATCCCTTTGACGACCGCGGGTTCCCGACCGGCGTTATCTCCACCCTGCCGCTCTTCGGCGAAGCGGCAGAGCTGGTGATCGAGGGATCGATCACCGAACCTGAGCAGTTGACGGCGTACGTCGCCACGGGCTCCTACGGACTGGCGCTGGTCGACGTCTCGCGTTTCGACAATCCCATCGTGCTCGGGCAGCTCGACCTCCCGGGCGACGCCGCCGACATCGCGGTCGACCCGGTTCTGGAGATTGCGGCGGTCGCCGCAAACGGCGGGGGCCTGCACCTGGTCGACGTCTCGGATCCCATGCTTCCGGTGCTCATTCAGACGCTCGAGCAGGACGCTCACCTGGTCGAGGCCGTCGATGGGGTGGTCTACGCGGCGGTAGACGACGACCTCAAATCCTTCGAGCTACAGACCGGCAACCGACTCCAGAAGCTGAACATTTCCGGAACCAGGCTCACGGGCCTGACCCGCGAGGGTCTGACCCTTTACACGATGGACACGGGGCGCCGACTCCAGGGCGTGGACATCAGCGGCTTGGTGATGATTGCACGGGCCTCGCTGGATCTCGACGCCAACCTTCAGTCCGGCGAGGCCCCGGGAGGAGCCAGCAAGCTCTTCGCCGCCAACGGGCTGGCCTACGCGCCGACCTTCCCCGGATCCTCCTTTGCGGGTGGCCTCTCGCGCGGGGGCTATGCAACGATCGACGTTTCGAATCCGGACAGCTTCAAGGTGATCGGCCAGGCCGCCAGTCGCAGCTCCGCGGTAACCTGGCCGGGCGCCGACCTCACCGCCAATGGCTCAGGTCTCGGTCTTCTCATCGGGTCGATCTCCGCCGGCTTCCCGGCGCTCGTGGTCGTCGACACGTCGAATGCGGCGAACACGACGCAGGACGAGCTTTCGATCAACGTTGCGCCCGACCTCCAGGCGGTCGAAATCGCTGCCGGGATCGGCTTCACCACCGGTCCCGACACCGGCCTGCACGTGGTCAACTACCAGGCGTTCGACACTGCCGGAGTACCGCCCACAGCCACCGTGTCCGTGCCGGACGCCGACGTGGAGCCCGGCCGGCCCGGGATCCAGGTGCAGGAGGGCTCGACGATCGCGGTAGTCGCCGACCTTTCCGACGACGTGCAGGTCCGCAATGTCGAACTCCTGCTCGACGGCCGGGTGATCGCCAGCGAAGCCTCATTCCCGTGGGATTTCGCCGCGGTCATGCCCGTACTGGCGCTTGGGTCCGACACGGCCACCCTCCAGGTGCGGGCCACCGACACCGGCGGCAATGTCTCCACGAGCGATCCGCTGGTGCTCGAGCTCGTCCCGGACACGTTCGCACCGACCATAATCGCCACCAGCCCCGGCGATGGCTTCTATGTCAGCCGCCACCAGCGCTCGATCCAGATCGCCTTCTCCGACGGCATGGATCCGAGCACGCTCACACCCGATCACATCCGCCTGCTGGCATCGGATGGGACGGCGATCACCCCGATTGACTTCCAGATTCGCGGGCGCGACGCGATCGTGCAGCTGACCTTCGCGTCGCTGGCGCTGGACCGCTACAACATCGTCATCGAGGGGGATGCCGTCACCGACCGGGCGGGCAACCGGCTGGCAACGAGCGGCATCGTAAGCAGCTTCACGGTGGCCGATGCCGACATCGCCTGGAGCAACCCCGCTGGCGGAGCCTGGCGGGATCCCGACAACTGGGACACGGAACGTCTTCCAGGGCCGGGGGATGAGGTGATCATTGGCATGCCGAGCGATCTGACCATCAGCCTCCCGACCGGAATCACGCGGATCCGGAGCTTGCGCTCGATCAACGAGCTCACGATCGCCGGCGCCACCCTCCTGGTCGCCGATAACCTCCTGGCCGAGGGCGAGTTGACAGTCAACGGCGCCACGATCGACGTCGGTTCGATCCTGCAGTTCAACGTGGGACTCACCCTGAACAACAGCACGCTCCGCAACGCGACCGTGCTGGCCGGGAACTCTAGCGCCGAGGTTCTTGTAACGAGAAACACCACGCTGGACAACCTGGTGCTGGAGGCGGACCTGCGGTTCACCAGCAGCTCCGAGAGAATGCTGACCGTGCGCAATGGGCTGGTACTGAACCAGACGCTGACGGTCGCCAAGACCGGCTCCTCCAGCGGAGCGCTGACGGTGTCGTTCGCAGGTACGCAGACGCTCTCGGGTACGGGGACAGTAGTCTTCGGCAGTAAGTCGCGGAATGAGATTCGCGCGTCCAGCACGTCCGACGTGCTGACCATCGGAGCCGGGATCACCATCCGGGCGGACGGCGGTTTCGGCGAAGTCGGATTGTCCCGGCGCCTGGTGAACCAGGGCACGATGGTGGTTGGGGCGGGCTTCAGGCTCACGGTGGCGGGCACCGGCTTCGTCAACGAGGGGTTGATCCAAAGCAGCGGTGGCACGCTGGAAGTGGGCGGCTCCGGGGTCGTGAACGAGGGGAGGATCGACGCGACGGGCGGGACGCTGCGGTTGCGTGGGAGCTGGAAGACAATCGGCGCGATGCGCGTAACCGGGGCCAGGCTGGAGCTTCGCGGGTCGGTCGCGACGGCGGAACTCGCCCGGCTGGAGCGCAAGGGTGGGACGGTGCGGATCGCGCACGGAGGGACGCTGGACAATAGGGGCGCGATTCTGGACCTCACGACGGCCGGCGGTCCGGTAATTCTCGACGGGGGAACGGTGTTCGGGGGAACGATCACGGGCTTGCAGAGGTTGGAGTGGGGGACCGTGCGAAACGCCTTGCTGGGGTCGGCGGACGGAAGCGAGCTTCTGATGACAAAAAGCACCACGTTTGACAATGTGGTGCTGGAGGCCAACCTGCGATTCACCAGCGGTTCCGAAACAACACTGACCGTGCGCAACGGCTTGGTGCTGAACGGGATACTGACGATCGCGTCGACCAGCACTTCCGGCCGGGCGCTGACGTTAGAGTTCGCCGGTACGCAGACGCTTTCGGGCACGGGGACGGTTGTCTTCGGCACCACGGCCAGGAATCAGATTCGTGCATCCAGCACATCCGACGTGCTGACCATCGGAGCCGGAATCACCATCCGGGCGGACGCCGGCTCGGGCGACGTCGGCCTGTCCCGGCGCCTGGTGAACCAGGGTACGATCTTGGTTGGGGCGGGTTTCTTTCTCGAGGTGGCAGCCACCGACTTCCTCAACGAGGGGTTGATCCAAAGCAGCGGCGGAACGCTGCGGGTGGGCGGATCCGGGATCGTGAATGCGGGAACGATCGAGGCGACGGGCGGGACGCTGCGGTTGGAGGGGCGCTGGACGACGTTGGGCACGATAAGCGTGAACAGCGTCAGGGTGGAGTTGCGCGGATCGTTCACGACGGCGCAGCTCGCCCTGCTGGAGCGCGTGGGCGGGTCGGTGCGGATCGCGCACGGAGGGACGCTGGACAACCGGGGAGCGCTTTTGGACCTCACGACGGCCGGCGGTCCGCTGATTCTCGAAGGGGGAACAGTTTTCGGGGGACGATCACAGGCTTGCAGCGGCTCGAGCGGGGGACCGTGAGGAATGCCACGATGGGATCTGCAGACGGAAGTGAGCTTCTTGTGACCAGAAACACCACGCTGGACAACGTGGTGCTGGATGCCAACCTGCGATTCAGCAGCGGTTCCGAATTAACACTGACCGTGCGCAGCGGCCTGGTACTGAACGGGATACTGACGATCGCGTCGACCAGCACTTCCGGCCGGGATCTGACGTTAGAATTCGTGGGTTCGCAGACACTCTCCGGCACGGGGACGGTGGTCTTCGGCACCACGGCCAGGAATCAGATTCGTGCGTCCGGCACGTCCGACGTACTGACCATCGGGGCCGGGATCACCATCCGGGCGGACAACGGTTCCGGCTACGTCGGCCTGTCCCGGCGCCTGGTGAACCAGGGCACGATCGTGGTCGGGGCGGGCTTCTTCCTCGAGGTTGCGGGCATCGGCTTTGTCAACGAGGGATCGATTCAGAGCAGCGGCGGAACGCTGCGGGTGGGCGGCTCCGGGATCGTGAACGCGGGAACGATCGAGGCGACGGGCGGGACGCTGCAGTTGGAGGGGCGCTGGACAACGTTGGGAACGATGCACGTGAACAGCGTCAGGGTGGAGCTGCGGGGATCGTTCACGACGGCGCAGCTCGCCCTGCTGGAGCGCGTGGGTGGGTCGGTGCGGATCGGGTTCGGGGGGACGCTGGACAACCGGGGAGCGCTTTTGGACCTCACGACGGCCGGCGGTCCGCTGATTCTCGAAGGGGGAACAGTTTTCGGGGGACGATCACAGGCTTGCAGCGGCTCGAGCGGGGGACCGTGAGGAATGCCACGATGGGATCTGCAGACGGAAGTGAGCTTCTTGTGACCAGAAACACCACGCTGGACAACGTGGTGCTGGATGCCAACCTGCGATTCAGCAGCGGTGCCGAATTAACACTGACCGTGCGCAACGGCTTGGTACTGAACGGGATACTGACGATCGCGTCGACCAGTACTTCCGGCCGGGCGCTGACGGTGGCATTCGCGGGTACGCAGACGCTCTCGGGCACTGGCACGGTAGTCTTCGGCACCACGGCGAAGAATCGGATTCGTGCCTCCAGCTCGTCCGATGTGCTGACCATCGGACCCGGGATATCGATTCGGGCGGATAGCGGCAGGGGCACGGTGGGGATTTCATCGGCGGACCTGGTGAACCAGGGGAGAATTGTGGCGACCGCAGGCGCTTCGGTCACCGTGACCGGCAAGACCGTGACCAACGAAGGCACCATCGAGGCCGGCACCGGCGGCTCGGTAACGGTCAGCGCCCTCCAGCCCCACTCCGGGACACTCGCAGTCGGTGCCGGCGGATCGATTACGGTCAACGGCAACTTCATCCAGAACCCGGGTGGAGTGGTCGACATCGACATCGGTGGCACGGCCTCCAACACCTTCGGCCGCCTCATCGTCACGGGCAACGCCAATCTTGCGGGGACACTCAACCTATTCCTGGTTGACGGCTTCGAGCCTGTCCTCGGCAACAGCTTCAGGATTCTGACATTTGGATCTCGCGTTGGAGAGTTCGACGTCGTCACCGGGCTCGACTTCCCGAACAGCATCACGGGAACCCCGGTTTACACCGGAACCGACCTCTCGATCGTCGCCGGCGGCACACCGCTCCAGGCGGTCACCCCCGGTGCGGCGCCGCCCGGCGAGTTCCTGACGCTCGAGGAGGCCCAGCTGCTTCTTGCGGAGGCCAGGCGCCGTTGGTCTGTCGCGCTGGGCATAAGCGCAGAGGACATCGAATCGGTTGTCGACGTCGACATGCGGATTGACAATCTCCAGGGCGCCTTCGTGGGCTTCACGGCCGGCAGCATGATCTGGCTCGACGACGATGCGGCCGGCAACGGCTGGTTCGTGGATCCGACGCCGTCCGAGGACGGCGAGTTCGACACCGTGGTGGCACCGACCGAACTGCGTGCGACGGTTGGCGCCGCCGCCGAACGGGTCGACCTCCTGACGACGCTGATCCACGAGGTGGGCCACCGCCTCGGACAGCGCGACAAAGACGAACCCTTCAATCTGATGAACCGCATTATAGAGATGGGGATCCGCCGCCTCCCGTCGGACATCGGCCTGGTGGTCACGACCGGGGCCAATGCCGACAGCCGGGGCACCGACTTTTGGCTCACCTTCCCGGCCAACGCCGGGCTCGCGCAGGCCGATCCCGAGCTCAGCCTGGTGATCACAGCCGAGGCGACCACGACCGGAACAGTCTCGATCCCGGGCCTTGACTTCACGCGGGAGTTCGTGGCGGTGCCGGGTCTCGAGACAACTGTCGTTCTGCCGCTGGCCGCTGATCTGGGCTTTACCTCCGACCGGGTGACCCAGAAGGGCATCCACGTCAGCTCCGACTCCGAGATCACCGTCTTCGGGGTGAGCCGGGCTGCCGAGACGAGCGATGTCTTCCTCGGGCTGCCAAGCGACCTCCTGGGCACCGACTACATCGTGCTCGGCTACCCGAACGTCGACCTGAGCCCGACGACCTCGGAAACGTTCCCCGGCACCGAATTTGCGATCGTCGCCGGCCAGGACGGAACCACCCTTACTATCACGCCCGCCATCGCCACAGGCGTGCATGCGGCGGGCGTACCCTACATTGTCTCGCTGAACCGGGGCGAGACCTACCAGCTCCAGAACTTCGGCTTCGAGCCGGCCGATCTCTCCGGCACCATCATCCAGTCCGACCGGCCGATTGCGGTCTTCGGCGGCCACGCCGCGGCCAATATCCCGGCGCCGGCGGTCGAGTACGCCGACTACCTAGTCGAGCAGCTCCCGCCGGTTAACCTCTGGGGTACGCAGTACTTGAGCGCCCCGTTCGCCACCCGCGGGATGGGAGACACCTTCCGCTTCCTGGCCTCCGAAAACAACACCGCCGTGAGCGTCAACGGTGCGCAGGTGGCCGTGCTGGAGCGAGGCCAGCTCCACGAAGTCGTTCTCACCGAGGCGTCCGAGATCACTTCCGATCGGCCCATACTGGTCGCCCAGTACGCCAACAGCGCCGAGTTCGACGGCACCCAGGCCGATCCGTTCATGCTGCTCCTCACACCGTCGGATCAACTCCTCGACGACTATACGATATTCACCGGGGTTGAGGGGATCGAGAGCGAGTTCGTGAACCTGCTGGTGCCGAATGATGCCCTGGGCACCGTGATACTCGACGGGGCATTCCTCCCCGTCGATCCGTTCGAGCCCATCGGGACGAGCGGTTTTTCCAATGCGCAAATTGCCATCAAGCCGGGCACCCACCGCATCAAAGGCCCGGTGCCCTTCGGCCTGTACACCTACGGCTTCGGTCTCGATCAGGCTTACGGCTATCCCGGTGGCTGGGCCGAGGCGCCGGGCGCGCCGGTTGTCGTGGCCGACCTCGCGCTCACGCCTTCTGCGGCCAGCCTGCTCGTCGGCACACAGCACACCGTGACGGCCCGGGCCGGCGACCCGGACGCCAATCCCATCGCCGGCGTCGCCGTCCAGTTCGCGGTCTCGGGCGCTCACGAGATCTCGGCCGTCGTGCTCACCGACAGCGATGGGCTCGCGGTTTTCTCCTACGAAGGCGTTGCGCCCGGGCCTAATCGGATCGAGGCAACCATCGGCAGCTTGTCCGAGGTCGCCACTGCGACCTGGTCGGCAGGGGCACCAACGATCGAGGTGCTGGAGCCGGTCGACGGGAGCAGTCTCCCCGCCGGGGAAACCGCGCTCATCGTCGGGCGTGCCACGCACGGGCCGGCAACCGAGTTCGTCAGCATCACCGTCGACGGCCGGCCGGTCGACACCTTCGACAGCGAAGGCAACTTCTTCCACCGGGTCACGGTGGCGCCCGGGTACAACCACTTCGAGCTTCTCGTCATCGACGGCTTCGGCCAGACGGCCGGCACGACACTCAGCCTCACCGGCGCCCAGCCTTCGGAGCGGGAGGCCGAGATCGCGCTCTTGCAGACAATCGTGTCCTCGAGCTTCGTCGCCGAGTACGGACGCACGTCCTTCGACGAGTCGGGCCGCATCCTCCATGTGGACCTCGCGGTCCGCAACGACGGGACCTACGCCACCGACGCCCCGATCTTCGTGGCCATCGACCACCTCAGCGATCCCGGCATTCGCGTCGCCGGCTTTGACGGCACCGCCCCGGAGGGTCTCCCCTACTATGACTTCAGCGATGTCGTGGCAAACGGAAGCCTGCTGCCCGGCGAGCTGAGCGGATCCCGGACGCTTGCGTTCTTCAATCCCGAGCAGATCCGCTTCACATTCGATCTGGTCTTCTTCGGGCAACTGAACGAGGCCCCCGCCATCACGTCGATTCCGGACGTCGAGGCGGTCGTCGGGAACGCATACCACTACGCGCTGGAAGCGGGCGACCCGGACGGCGACCCGCTCGGGTTTTCGCTGCTCACGGCCCCGGCCGGCATGGTCATCGACAGCGTTTCGCAGCGGATCACCTGGACGCCCACCGTTGAGGACGCCGGCAACCACGCGATCGCGATCCGGGCCGAGGACGGCCGCGGCGGCACCGTCAAACAGCGTTTCAGCCTGGCAGTGGTTCGCGCGCCGCCGAACCGTCCGCCCTTTTTCCGGTCCGCGCCGCGGGTCGACGCCAACGTGAACACCCTTTACCGCTACGAACCCGTCGCACTCGATTCGGACAGTGATCCGCTCACATTCGAGCTTATCGAAGCTCCCACCGGGCTGACCCTGGATCCCGCAACCGGCGTCCTCGAGTGGACCCCCAACGGTGACGACTTCGGCTCCCACGACGTGGGGCTCGAGGTTTCGGACAGCCGCGGCGGCGCCGCATCCCAGACCTTCGCGATCTCGGTGCACGGCGAGCCCGGCAACAACGCACCTTTCATATTCAGCCAACCCCCTGCTAGCGCCACCCAGGACAAGGACTTCGTCTACGCAGTCAAGGCGATCGACCCCGACGCGGACGTGCTGGGCTTCTCCCTCCCGACCGCGCCGGCCGGCATGACGATAGACGAGGCGACGGGCGAGGTGGTCTGGGACGGCGACTCGATTACGATCGGCGAGCATCAGGTCACCGTGCAGGTTGCGGACGGTCGCGGGGGCTTCGACACGCAGATCTTCACGGTCGGGGCCATCGCCAACCGCGACCCGGTGATCATTTCGACTCCGATCCTCGAAGCACGCGAGGGTCAGACCTACGGCTTCTTCATCGAGGCCAGCGACCCGGACGGCAATCCGCTAACCTTCGGATTGACCCAGGCGCCCAGTGGGATGTCCGTCGCGACGATCGACGAGGATACGGGGCTTCTAACCTGGACCCCGACGGGCGGTCAGCTGGGTCCGAACCCCGTTACGCTCGAGGTATCGGACGGCCGTGGAGGTTCGGCCAGCCAAGCCTTCGTGATCGAGGTCGGGGCGGCGCTTCCCAATCAGCAGCCCACCATCACGTCGGCGCCGCTGACGGATGCCGTGGCCGGGAGGGATTACGACTATTTGGTCATCGCTTTTGATCCCGATGGCGATCTGGTGAGCTTCGAGCTGCTCGAGGCGCCGGACGGCATGGTGATCGATGGGGTTGGCGGCCGCATCACCTGGACGCCGAGCGCGGATCATGAGCTCACGCCGGTACAGGGAGCCCAATTCGATATCCTCGGGCTGGCACACGTGAGCGTCCAGGCCTCTGACGGCCGCGGCGGAATCGATCTTCAGGAGTTCGACATCCTGGTGCGCGCCATCGACAACCTGCCGCCGCGCATCGACTCGATCCCGCCCGAGGAAGCGACGGTCGGCGCGCTCTATCGCTACGACGCCTTTGGCAGCGATCCGGACGGTGACGCACTCACCTTCGAGCTGCTTGCCAGCGCCGGGCGGATTCCCGAGGACTTCGGCTTCGAGAGCGGGGTTCTCATCCTCACGGCCGACGGCCTAGTCTCGAGCCTGGAAGAGCGAGGCATTCCGGTCGGCATGACCCTCGACCCGGAAACGGGCGTGCTGCTGTGGACGCCACAGCTCGATGACGTGATCTTCGACCTCACCGGACCTTTTGACGTGCGCGAGGTGATCATCCGCGCCAGCGACGGTAAGGGCGGATTCGATGTACAGTCGTTCCCGATCACGGTCCGCTTGCCCAACGCCGCGCCCGTTATCACCTCGACACCGCCCGCCCGCGCGCACGTGGGCCTGCCTTTCCTCTACGACGTTGCCGCTCAGGATTTCGACCGCGACGAGGTCACGTTCGCGCTGGGCGGGGCGCCGGCCGGTATGACCATTGACGCGCAGACCGGGGAAGTGCGCTGGACCCCGAACGCCGCCCAACTCGGCGATCAGCCGGTGAACGTCCTGGCCAGCGACGGACGCGGCGGCGAGGCGCAGCAGAGCTTTGACCTGACGGTGGTGGCCGACGAGCCCAACAACGTGCCGGTCATCCTCTCGACGCCGCGCGATTCGGCGCCCATCGGCCGCGAGTACCGGTACCTGGTCGAGGTGTCCGATCCCGATGCGGATCCGCTCAACGTCGTCCTGGAGACCGGCCCCCTCGGCCTGCGGCTCGACAACGAGCAGCGTCTTGTGAGCTGGACCCCTGACCACGAGCAGATCGGTCGCCATCAGGTCAGTCTGCGGGTCGAGGACGGACGTGGCGGCCTCGCCGCCCAGTCGTTCACGCTCGAGGCCGTGACCGGGCTCGAGAACGCCAGGCCCGAGATCGTCTCGACACCGCCCTTGCGCGCCGCCCCGGACCAGCTCTACGCCTACAATGTTGAAGCCCTGGATGCCGACGGCGACCTGCTCGCCTACCAGCTGCCGACCGGACCGGTCGGCATGTCGATCGACGTGGCACCTGGCACCGTCCGCTGGGAGCCTGGCCAGGATCAGGTCGGCGAGCACGCGGTGCGGGTCGAGGTGTTCGATCAGTACGGGCTCGGTGTCCTCCAGGATTACGTTATCACGGTTGGCGACAGCAACCGGTCTCCGATCCTGCGCTCCGTACCGCCTACCACGGCTGCAGTAGATGTCCCCTACTTCTACGCCCTGGATGCGGCGGATCCGAACGGCGATCCGCTTGGCTTCGAGCTTTTGGCGGCGCCGGCCGGTATGACGATAGATGCCGCCCGCCGCCTGATCGAGTGGACGCCAAGCACCACCCAGCGTGGTTTGCACGACATCGAGATCGCCGTCTCGGACGGCTTCGGCGGAACGGCCTCCCAGCGTTTCGCCGTCGAGGTGCTCGACACGGCACCGAACCAGCCGCCGCAGATCATCTCGGCGCCGCCGCTCTCGGCTCTTGTCGGCGAGCTCTACGCCCATGACGTCGACGCCCTCGATCCCGAGGCCGGGGCCATCACCTTCAGTCTGCGCACCGCCCCCGACGGAATGGTAATCGAGGCCGAGACGGGCATCCTTCAGTGGACGCCCACCACGCAGCAACTCCCAGCCCAAGAGGTCGCCATCGTGGCGACCGACGACGCGGCCAACGGCGCCGTCCTGAGCTTCACGATCGGCGTCTTCCGTGACAACCAGGGACCGGCCATCACCTCCGACCCGGACATCGCGATCGTCGGGCTGCCCTACAGCTACGACGTCGAGGCCGTCGATCCCGACGGCGACCCGCTCACCTATGGTTTGCTGCAGGCGCCGGAGGGGATGACCATCGATTCGCTGGGACGGGTCTCCTGGCTCCCGGGCCCGGAGGACGCGGGTACGAAGCGGGTCGAGATCACGGTGGAAGATCCCTTCGGCGCCGGCGTGACGCAGACCATCAATCTGCCGGTGCTCGCCGACAGCCAGGCGCCGCTGGTTCAGCTTGTACTCAGCGATGATCCCGTACTCGTCAGCTCCAATGTGACCTTCACCGTCAACGCGGTGGACGACGTGCGGATCGCCGCGATCGGGCTGCGTGTCGGCGGCGAGGCGGTGGCCCTCGACGCCGACGGCCGGGCAATTCTGCGCTTCGACACGGCGGCCGAGGTCGAGGCCGTGGCCACGGCCATCGACGTCGCCGGAAACCGCGCCGAGGCCCTAGAGACGGTCCTGGTCGTCGATCCCAGTGACGCCACGGCACCGGTGGTGAGCATCGCCTCCCCCGTGGACGGCGACATGATCACCAGCTTCGTGGACATCATCGGAACCGTCGACGACGACAACCTGCTGTCCTACACATTGTCGGTGGCGCCGCTCGACGGCCAGTTCACCCAAATCTTTCGCGGCACCGAACCGGTGGTGGACGGCGTCCTGGGGACCTTCGATCCCACGATGTTCACCAACGACATGTACGAGATCCGAATCGAGGCCCGTGACGCGGGCGGCAACGTCAGCGAGCACAACGTCTTCGTCAGTGTCGCAGGTGACCTTAAGCTAGGAAACTTCACCCTCTCGTTCGACGACCTGGTGATCCCGGTCTCAGGAATCCCGATTACCGTGTCCAGGACCTATGACACCCTCACCGCCGATCGCGAGGGCGACTTCGGCTTCGGCTGGCGCCTTGAGTTTGCGGAGACGAGGCTGCGCACTAGCATCCCGGAAACGGGCCAGGAAGCGTTCGGGAGCTTCAGTGCAATTCGGGGCGGCGACCGCGTATATGCCACGCTGCCGGGTGGCCGGCGGGTCGGCTTCACCTTCGAGCCGAGGCTGATCAATCCGGTCCTCGCTCTCTACGGCTTCGACTTCTGGGAGCCGGTCTTCGCAGCCGACCCGGGCGTTACCGAGGAGCTTACCGTCCCGAACGTTCAGCTCGGCAGGAACCCGGACGGCAGCTTCTTCGCCCTGAGCGCGAACCGCTACAACCCCGCGAATCCCATCTTCGGGGGCGGCTACACGCTCACCACGAACGACGGGATCGTCTACGACGTCGACGGCCGGACCGGCGACCTGCGCGCGCTCGGCGACCTCAACGGCAACACGCTGACCTTCACCGAGGACGGTATCTTCAGCTCCACGGGTGAGGCGGTCCTCTTCGAGCGCGACCCGCGGGGTCGAATCGTAGCCGTGATCGATCCGATGGGAAACCGCATCACCTGCGCGTACGACGACAGCGGCGACCTGGTGACCGCAACGGACCGCGAGGGCCACACCACCGAGTTCCATTACAACGCCGACCGCGCGCACTTTCTGGAGCAGGTCATCGATCCGCTCGGACGGCGCGGCATTCGCAGCGAGTACGACGACAACGGCCGCCTTGTCCGGCTCATCGATGCCGGAGACGAGGTGATCGAGCTGATTCACGACCCGGAGAACTCACTCGAGACGGTCATCGATGCCAGAGGCAATCCCACCGTCTACGAGTACGACACACGCGGCAACGTCATCACCGAAGTCGACGCCCTGGGTGGCATAACCACTCGAACCTATGACGGGAACAACTTCATGCTGAGCGAGACGAATCCGCTTGGCCACACCACGTCGTTCACCTACGACAGCGGCGGCAACGTGCTGATCGAGACAGACCCGCTGGGAAATGTGACCCGGTTCACCTACGGCTCGTTTGGTCGGGTGCTCACCACAACGGATCCGCTCGGGAATACGACGACCAATACCTATGACCGCGTCGGAAATCTCACCTCCGTTACGGAATCGAGTGGTCGCGTCACAACGGTAGCATACGACATTTCTGGAAACGCCACGTCGGTAACGGATCCTAGCGGCACGCTGGCCTTCTCGCACGGAGGCGGAAATGTAGTGAGATCCGTAGACGCCCTTGGGAACGTCTCCACCTTTACCTACGACGCGAATGGCAACCCGCTCACCGAGACCCGGACGCTTACGACGCCTGCGGACGTGATTTCGCTCGAGACGACGTTTACATACGACGCCAATGGTAGAAACACATCTGTGACGGACGCCGAGGGCGGCATCACGCGAACCGAGTACGATTCGGTAGGCAATATTGCTGCCACCATAGACGCCTTAGGACGTCGGACCGAGTTCCGCTACGACGATCGCGGCCTTCTCGTGGAGAAAATCTTTCCTGACGAAACGCCGGAGCGTACTGACGACAACCCGCGGCAAATCACCGCCTACGACGAGGCAGGCAATCGCGTCGCGGTGACCGACGAGGCCGGCCTCACGACGCGCTTCGTCTACGATGCTCTATTTCGGCTCGTCGAGACCATCTTTCCAGACGGAACTCCCGCAGATCCCGACGACAATCCGCGCAGCCTCACGGAGTACGACAAGGCTGGGCAAATCATAGCCGAGGTCGACGAGCTCGGCAACCGCACCGAGTTCGAGTACGACGCCGCCGGTAACCAGATCCGGGTCCGCGACGCACTCGAAAACGAAACCCAATTCGAGTACGACGCGGCAGGGCGACTCACCAGGACGATCGATGCGCTCGGCCAGATCAGTCGTATGATTTACGACGACCACGGGCGTCCGATTACTACAATCCTCGCTGACGGAAGGACTATTAGCCAGACCTATAACGACGCCGGGCGTTTGTCATCGCGAACCAATCAGACCGGAAATACGACTCGCTTCGAGTACGACGGCCTCGGGCGTCATACTGCGGTGGTAGATGCTCTGCAGCAACGCACCGAATACACTTACGACGAAGCAGGCAATCTGACCCGCCAGACTGATGCCAACGGACGTGAAACTCACTTCGAATACGACGGCCTCGGACGCCGAATGACAACTATTCTTCCACTCGGGCAGCAATCGACAGAGACATACGACGCGGTCGGAAACGTCGTCTCCAAGACTGACTTCAATGGCGATACAATGACCTTCGAGTACGACGAGCGCAATCGACTCGTCGCGAAGCGCTTCCCCGATGGCACGTCAGTGGGATTCCGCTACACTTCCAACGGCCTGCGCGATTCCATCACGGACGCGAGTGGTGTCACGTCCTTTGAATACGACGAGCGCAATCGCCTTCTGAAGCGGATCGATCCCGACGGCACCGCCATCACCTGCACCTACGACGCCGCCGGAAACAAGCTCAGGGTTACTGTCCCCTCAGGAACCACGACCTACACTTACGACGAGCTAAATCGTTTGAAGACGATCACCGATCCCGATGACGGAGTTACGATCTACACCTACGACGAGCTGAGCCGGCTTGTAGGTGCCAATCTTCCCAACGGGACATTCGAGATCCGTACATACGACGAGCAGAACCGACTGCTCCTCATCGAGCACAGAGACACGGCCGACAACACTTTACTCAGTTTCCGATACACTCTAAACGAAGTGGGCGACCGCATTCGGGTAGTCGAATACGACGGGCGACAGGTCGAATACGGATATGACGGACTGCGTCGCCTGCGAAGCGAAACCATCATCGAGACCGACGCAACGATGCGGACGATCACTTACACCTACGATCCGGTCGGAAACCGGCTGACGCGCGACGATTCGGCGGAAGGCCTTACGAACTACACTTACGACGACAACGACCGTCTCCTAACCGAGACAATGGGCACTAGTACGACCACCTACACCTACGACGACAATGGCAACACGCTCTCGAAAGTGACCGATGTGGACAATCAGACTGCCTATGTCTGGGACTTCGAAAACCGTCTGGTACGCATAGTGGTTGTCGAGAATGGCACAGCGACAGTGGTGGAGTACCAGTACGACGCTGACGGTATCCGCATGGCCAGGATCGTCGATGGCGACGAGACCCGTTTCCTCGTAGACAGCGAACGTCCCTTCGCGCAGGTGCTTGAAGAGTACGCGGCGGACGGGACGGTCATCGTTACTTACGTCTATGGGCCCGACTTGGTTTCGCAGGTGCGCGGTGGCGCTCGCTCCTACTACCACGTGGATGGGCTGGGAAGTACGAGGGCGCTCACGGATGCTAACGGGTTAGTAACCGACCGTTACTGGTACGACGCGTATGGGCAAACCATTGCTCGGAGCGGGGATACCGAGAACGTTTACCTGTTTGCAGGCGAACAGCGAGGCGCGAGTGTCGGGCTGGATTATCTACGGGCGAGATACTTGGATAGCCGCACGGGTCGCCTCCTAAGTGTCGATCCGTTTGCAGGTTTCATAAGGGACCCGCTGAGTTTGCATCCCTATATGTATGCATCAGCAAATCCTGTTCTCAATACTGATCCAAGCGGCTTGTTTACCCTGGCCGAGCTGAATATAACCCAGGCGGTTGTGCATACTTTGGCTTTTATTTCACGGGCCTCCTCTCTAGTACAAGCTTCGCGCTCGGCCGTGGACCTCGTCCAGTTCCTTTCCCTCGGATTGCACTTGGGTGCGGCGATGCTGCAGTTGGCGTTTGCGGTCCATGGTCATGCACCGGGCAGCAGTGTTAGCTTTTCCTTGGAATATATTTATGAAAAGGGGAGAATATTCAAGAGCGTCGGCGTCAGGTATCAAATTTCCGGCGCCACGGGCTCGGGTTCACTCGTTGTTGCAATTGACGTGGCAGAAGTAAACAAGCGCGTTAGCGGCGGTAAGTTTCGAGCGAAGGTGGATCTTCCGAGTTTCGGGTTGTCATTCAGCGCTGGCCTCAATTTCCTGCTTTATGAACTGAAACCAATCGGCTTGCAATCTATCGCGAAGGTCGAGGCAGTCGCAAGGGGCACGAACAAGGGAGCGGTGAGGCTCGCGGTTCAGGCGAACTTCCTTGGCTTTGGGCGATTCGCGTACACGATTCTTGAGGCCGTTCCCGGGCAGAAGGTCCGGTTGGCCGGAGCCGAAATTTTTTAAGCACTCTGTCTAACGCGTTCTGGTGTTGCAACTTGTGCCCAGGCTGACATATCTCTCATGGCGACAAAAACCATATTTGCCCGAAACCCCAATGCCAATACAATTGAGTTCGCGGGCAACGTCATAGACCTAATAAATCCCGAAATAGGATTCAGGAAGCCTGGTTATGATTCGAATTGCCAATTACGGATTCATCAGACTATTTCTTAAACCGCCTTTTCTTCAAGCCTAATAATCCCAAAAGACCGGTACCCGCGAGAAGTATGGTCGCAGGCTCTGGGATCGGTGTAACAGTAAGCTCACTAGAAAAATAAATGGAGGCGCTGCTGTCAGGATCTGTGTGTGTGAGATAAATTCCGTTTGTTGGAGCGGTCAGACTCAATAAAAAATCCACCGTGGCGGTATCTCCCGCTGCGAGGTCAAAATCCCAGCCCATAGCCATGGAGACATCATCGGGAAAGGTAGTGTCACCAAATATACTTGTTCCGATTCCGTTATCGAGAGCACTGTCTTTGAAATTATCAAATATGTCCCCATCAACAAACCCCGGCTCATCGATCTCCCAGGATTGCCCGGCGGCCGGCGCTCCGGTTGCAAAGCCCGTTTCATTAAAAAAAGTATTAATCGCCTCATCGATCTCATGGTCGACGAATAGTTCGACATTGTGTGGGCCGGCGCCCATGATTTCGACTTCAAAGCTTCCCAGGCCGGTGCTGAAATCGAAAGGAGCGTTGTCTCCGCTTGGTGTTGTGACAAAGTCCAGGTCGAATATGTTCGCGCTGAAAATGACTCCATCGACGTTAAGTCCATATTCAACAAGCCCAATTGTCGCTGCCGCAGCCCCAGAAATTCCAAAACCTAAAAACAACAAAAAGATCAAAATAATCTTCAATTTTTTCATTGAAAACCCTCCTTATTCGATTAAAAGCCCCTCTACGATTCCAATTGATTTCTAACTGATGAAAATCATTTGTTCTTTTTTAGAAACATCCACCACTTCCCGGATGTTGCAAGGGCTGTAGATTTGATGGACGTCAACCCCCTGGAGAATTCGCAGGATTAAAATATACACACATCTTAATTTTAAGTGAATACGAGAATCAAATCCGGCAGAAGCCTTTTTATGCCGATACAACTCAAAAAGAGGTTAATTGATAGTTGACGAAACCGGTCAGACTCAGCGTGAGATTGGTGTGGACCAGGCTAATAGGAAGAGCTTTTCATAGTCTCCGTATGACTATGTGGTATTAATCATCGTTGAGTTGAAATGTCAAGGGGGAAAAGGCTTGACAATAATTATCACATTGATGAGACAATCAGGGATTGATAATCAATTCTAACCGGAACGAGAGGTAAAATAGAATGAAAGCGACTTCGCTTTGGGGGATTTTCGGTTTTTTGGCGGTTGCGGCGGTCTTGAATTCATCTGTCAGCATAGCGGCTGAGCCTGCTAAACTGGACGGTCTGATCGAACCTTACCTGGTGGTCAACGTCGGCAGCAGCGTCCCCGGCATATTGGACATGGTCAAGGTCGACCGCGGCGCTATGGTCCAAAAAGGCCAGGTACTGGCCCGGCTGCAGGACAAAGTCGAAAGGGCGAACATGGCGCTGGCGAAGGCGCGGGCCCAGATGAAAAGCACGGTTGCAGCCCGCCGGGCCCGGCTGGACTATGCCAAGCGCCGGCAGCAGCGCATGGAGGGCCTATATAAGAAAAAGGCGATTCCGTTTGAGGAAATGGATGAATTTCGAACCAATACCGTTTTGGCTGAAATGGAACTGGCTGATGCCGTTGAAAACATCGGTCTGGCTGAGCTTGAATACAAGCGTTCGGTCGAGGTGGTCAATCGCATGACGATCAGCAGCCCGATCACGGGCGTGGTGATGGAGCGCTTTCTGACAGCGGGAGAATACGTCGAGGACCAGCCGATATTAAAGCTGGCCCAGATCGATCCGTTGAATGTCGAGGTCTATGCCCCGGTGGAGATTTTCGGGTCCCTCGAGGTGGGCATGCAGGCCAAAGTGATACCGGAAACACCGATTGGCGGATCCTACACTGCCAAAATCGTCATTGTCGACCGGGTTGTGGATGCTGCCAGCGGCACCTTTGGCGTCCGGCTGGAAATGCCGAACCCGGAATACCAGTTGCCGGCAGGTCTCAAGTGTGTGGTGGTTTTTCCGCAGCCCCGCTAGACGTATAGCGGGTATTATCTGACAACATGTTGTTAGGGACAAGGGTTTCAGGTGTCAGGCCCGCCGCTGGCCGCGAGTGTCCGATCTGATCGAAAAAGAAACCCATTAGAAGTTTCATGCTAGATAAACCACGAAATACACGAAACACACAAAAGTCAAAAAAGGTTCTATCTCGCATTTTAGTGTATTTCGTGGTTCATGCATATATAATAGCCTATAAGCATACACTTCGATGAAGTTCATACAAGGTTTCATGATGGATCGATCCGCTTTCCTGACACCCGAAACCTGACACCTATATTTTATGTGACTGCACGGTCGGCAAGTATACTGCTCGAAGGGGTTTTTTTTGCAAGTTTGCTATCTATGACAATTTTTTAAAAAAACGACTCCACCGGGGATGCCAAAAAGAACCATCCCTGGAAATCACAACCCGGGTTGCTCGCCCGACGATCAGCTTGCGATCCACCAAACCGAAAAAGCGTGAATCGGCACTGTTGTCGCGATTATCCCCCAGCATGAAATACCGCCCTGCCGGTATCGTCACCGGTTGAAATGTGTTGAGGGACGGCCGTGATGAGGTAAACATGACCGCATGCTGTTTACCCGGGAGTTTTTCAATAAAAAACGCATGGTTCGAATGCTGGTCGGGTTCGATTTGGTCCAGGAATTCCCGGGCAAGCGGTCCATATGTCACAAATTGTCCATTAATCAAAAGCTTGTTTTGGTGCAATGCCAGCGTGTCTCCCGGAAGGCCGACGACTCGCTTGATCATGCGTTTGTCGTCTTGGGGGGAATAAAATACAACGATATCTCCCCGGCTGGGATCGGACCATTTTTTAAGATGAAAACTGGTATATGGAACTTTGAGATCATAAGCCAGCTTATTTACAAAAATGCGATCTCCGATTAAAATCGTCGGCATCATTGAACCGGAGGGGATATCGTTCCAATCCGCTATGGCCGACTTAATGGAGGTTGCAACCAGTAAGGCCACTATGAGGCTAATTCCCCACCCTTTCAAAGCATTGGATAATTTCTTATGCCACATTTTCCGCATTCTGTTTCTCCTTTTCGCAATAACATCCGGATCAGCGGGCGCAAAATAATGATATCGACCAAAACCGCCTTTAGCTTTAATTATCAATATTTTGCTCTATTTGCTGCAAGTGGTCTTTCAGATGTCTCAGATAATCGGTCATCAGCTCACCGAGTGTAATGGATGTGTCTGCATTGACCACCCAGATGTGGTCGATGCATTTTTGATCTACACGTCCAATAACGTGGGCTAAGTGGAGGTTATAGTAACGCCACAGATCCAACAAATCATCCCATGCAGCGTCCTGGTAGCCCTGGATTGCCACCCAGGTTTCGTTGTCTTTAGAATAGTCCGGCAGGACCAAACCATCTGCAACCTGTAAACGGACAAAGCGTTGGTGATTGTTAGAGGCTGAATCTACCAGGTGCCCTATAATCTCCTTCACCGACCAGTCACCGGGATTGGGCCGTGCCACGAGAATTTCATTGGAAAGGGGTCTAAGTCTTTGGCAAGCCTCATTTACTGTTGCCTCGATATCAGAGGCCAGTTTTTGCCAAACGTTGGTTTCGCTTTCTGCCATTGGTGTACCTCGCTTTTCCAAAAGGAAGTTTCACTGGATAACGTCTACATCATCTCTGTTTAATGCTATTTGGCATAGTACCTTCTCTTGCAGGAATGCGTCAGTCAGAGCGAAGAAAGCTGCTGAATATCAAGCACCTCGCCGGCATGGATTTCATCGCGATCTTCGGGAACGATAATCAAGGCTTGTTTTTGGGCCATGGATTGCAGCGCGCTGTTTAAGCGGGCCGGTTGGACGAAGAGGCGGCCCTGCCGCTTTTCAAGTCGCGCGTGGATGAAGTCGGTCCATTGCTTTTTGCCGTAGACGTTCTGGCTGACGGTGGCCGAGGTTGTCGCAAATGCAATCGGCGATTCCCCCCGCATTTTGCGTAAGGCCGGCAACCCCAGCTGTAAAAAGGCCATTTCATTGGACGGCGGGCCGCCCGGCAAAAAGAAAAACGGTTTTGCCTGCAACAGGCCGAATCCAACCGGTTTGCCGGGGCCCATACGGACCCGGTGGTAAACACCCTGCCAATCCATCTCTGCCACAACGTCTGAAATCAGGTCACGTTCGCTGCCCCAGGCTCCGCCGCTGGTTAGAAATACATCGGCTTGGAGCAGGTGTTTTTCGATCGCGGCTCGGAGGTCATCCGCATGGTCGGCCACCAGTTCGGTCCTGTGCGGCAGGCCGAGTTGGGTGAGCCAGGCACAGATCTGCACCATGTTGCTGGCATAAAGCTGACCTTGGCCCAGTTTGCGGCCGGGTATCGCGACCTCGTCGCCGGTGGCGATTACCGCCACTTTGGGATACTGGTACACCTCCGCGCCGGCCAGGCCGGCGGCCGCCAACAGACCGATCCAGGCCGGCGTCAGCGTGACGCCTGCGGCGGCGATCACGTCCCCCTGGCGGATGTCACTGCCCTGGTGCTGGATGTTGCGCCCGGCATCCGCCGTATTAAACGCTTCAATGGCATCGGATTCCCGGCGGCAAAATTCTTCGGACAATACGGCATCGGCACCGAAAGGCAGTTGCGCTCCGGTTGTCACGCGCACCGTTTGGCCGTTTATTATAACCAGCCGGCGTGAATCACCCGCTGCCAGGTGGCCGACCACACTCAGCCGGACGGGATGCTGTTCATTCGCCTGGGCCAGATCGGCCGCAACCACCGCGTAGCCGTCCTTGCGGGATGAACTCACGGACGGGCAGTTCACAAGGGCAACCACGTCTTCTGCCAGGGTTCTTCCGAGCAGGCGCTCCAGCGGCAGCGTTTCAGCATTTCCGCAGGATACATGGGACAGGGTAAGTTCAAGCGCTTCTTTATATCCGATAAATGTTTTCATCCGGAATTATGTCTATGGTTGGTTTATTGACGGATTTATAGCCTCTTCTATCGATAAGTTCTATAGCGATATAACATCCTAAATCTCAAGCACCAAATCACAAATAAATCTCAACCTCCAATATTCAATGACCGAAACATCGAACATAGTAGGGTTGCATCGCTTCGCAAATATAGTTCCGCGACGAATGATACCTTACAGCACAAATTTAGACCGATCCTTTGTTTGGAATTTTGAAATTGGGTCATTGGAATTTGTTTGATATTTGATTTTTGGTACTTGGGATTTCTATTTTCAGAGCTGCTAGTACGATTTTGATATCTTGTTCGACTTTTGGCTGTTTTTGTAGGGCACAAAATTAGAAATAGCTACTGCCATCCCAACAATGGGTGCAGACTTTTTCTTTGGGCAGGCCGATGGCGCCCACCAGATCTTCCAGCCGTTGATATTTCAGCGACGTCAGTTTCAACCGCCGGCGTATTTTTTCCACCATGGCCGCATTTTGCTCCGAATCTGCAACGGCGTAGGCTGCCACGGAATCGCAATTCGGCCCCTCGAGTTCTTCGATGGCGCTGCGCCCGGCCAGGTCAAGGGTTGAGCGCGACGTCGAGAAATTGAGAAAATCGCAGGGATAAATCAGCGTCGGGCAGGCCGGGCGCATATGCACTTCCGCGGCGCCGGCATCAAACAGAATCTGAACATTGTCCTGCAGTTGGGTGCCCCGGACAATTGAGTCCTCACAGAACAAAACCCGCTGACCTTGGATCAGATCCTGCACCGGGATCAGCTTCATGCGGGCCACCAGGTCGCGCGTGTCCTGGTTTTGGGGCATAAAACTGCGCGGCCAGGTTGGGGTGTACTTAACGAAAGGTCTCTTATAGGCAATATTTTTTGCATTGGCGTAGCCGATGGCGTGGCCGATGCCGGAGTCCGGGATTCCAGCGACGAAGTCCACTTCCACGTCATCATTTTCTGCCAGCGCCCGGCCGCATTGATACCTGACCGTCTCGACATTGATGCCTTCATAGCTGGAAGCCGGATAGCCGTAATACACCCACAAAAAAGCGCACACCTGCATTCGATCCTGCGGCTTTTTTTTCTGCTCGCAGCCCTCGGCGGTCAATTTGACGATTTCACCGGGACCCAGGTACTTTTCAGTTTCATAGCCGAGATTCGGATAGGCGCAGGATTCGGATGAAGCAGCGAATCCATTGTTTTTTTTCCCGACAATAACCGGTGTGCGGCCCAGTTTATCCCGGGCGGCATAGATTCCATCCTTCGCCAACAACAGCAGGGAACACGACCCCTCGATGGCATGTTGGGCATGGCGGATACCGGCTTCAAAGGATTCCTCCTCGCAGATCAACATGGCCACCAGCTCGGTGGGATTTGTTTCACCGCTGCCCATCTCGGCAAAGTGATTTTTTCTGCCCAGCGCCTGGCGCGTAAGCTCTGCGATATTATTTATTTTGCAGACCGTCACAATGCCAAAGGTACCCAGATGGGAATTGATAATCAATGGCTGGTTATCATGGTCGCTGATGATCCCGATGCCCATGCTGCCATGCAGTTTCGGAAGGTCGGATTCAAATTTTGATCTGAAATAGTCTCTTTCGATGTTGTGAATGGAGCGCTTGATCTCGGCGGCATTTTTAACTGCCAGCCCGCCCCTTTTCGTACCCAGGTGCGAATGATAGTCCGTGCCGTAGAACAGGTCGGTTACGCAATCTTCTTTCGATACCGCGCCGAATAGACCTCCCATAAAGACCTCCCGAAATAAGTTTTAATGAACTCATAACCCATAAAAATAGCAATTTTAGGGTAGCAAGAAATTATTGATAAGCCTTGTTCTTGGAGTATTGGAGTCGTGGAGTAGTGGGGGAATTCAAACAAGATATCAAACCTTTAGTCAATACTCCGACACTCCAGTACTCCAATACTCCGATAGCAACAAAAATTTAAAGCACCACGATGGATTACCTTCTTTTGGCTTACAGAACCGAAGCGAAGCTGGAAGTTTAGGGGTATCGGGGGTTCGTGTCAAGTGATAAGGCATGCAATCAAAGCGTGTTCTACCAGACTCTATCTGAAAAAATGCTGTAAGTAATTAAAGTTATTTGTTGAATCGACCGAAATACATATACCATCCTAAGAAAAAATGATGATTTGTCAGGATGCTGCCTTAACTGAAGCAGTGCCGGACCGAATAAATTTGTTAAGGACTTTGTCAATGAATCAAATTGATCTGCTGGATCGAAAATTCAAAATTATTGCAGTAACCAAGGGATTTGTCACCCGCGGTGAAATGGACCGGGCCATGGGTGAACAGGCGCGGCTGGCCGCAGCGGGAAAACCGCGGGCATCTTTGGCTGACATACTGATCAGCTCAGGAGTGCTGACGGTTGAACAACACCAAGAGATTTTGAAGGCGCCCAAAAAAAATTCCAAGAAGCAACCGATCAACGGAGACGCTGCTGAGGCTTCCAAAAACCTCACCAAATCGGAAGTGGTGGATATTGGATTTGATTTAACGGTCTCGGACGATTTGATGGAAGCCCATATCCGCCCCCAGAAAGGCAATTCCAATAGACCATCCCTAACCGATCTAAAAGCCTGGGTTGTAGCCCAGGGCATTAATTTCGGCCTGGTTGACGACGATATGATAAACGACTATCTCGCCCGAGATTACCTGCCATCCATGCCCTGGCTCATTGCAGCGGGCGAGGCCCCCACGGCCGGCAAAGATCCTGAAATTAAATATAATTTCGACAGAACTCCCCTAAGAGCCGGTACCCTTACCGATTCCGGCACCATCGATTTCAGGGATCGGGGAAAAATTCCGCAATTGCATGAAGGGGACCTTATTGCTGAAAAAATTCCGGGTACCAAAGGGACACCGGGAACCGACGTCAATGGGCAATCCATTGCGCCCCCAAAACTTAAAGTAATAAATATCCAGGCAGGTAAAGGCACCAAAAGGTCTAAAGACGGACTTAAAATTTTCGCTAAAATCAGCGGTCGCCCCGTAGTCACCGGTGATGCGTATTTCTCCATTCAATCCGTCCTTGACATTCCCGGTGATGTCGGGCTTGAAACCGGGCATATTGAATTTTCGGGACGCATTGAAGTAAAGGGTTCAATTCAGGATGGTTTTAAGGTGAAAGGCAAAAGCTTACGTGCCAGCCAAATCGGTAACGCCGTGATTGAAGTTGAAGAAGATGTCATCATTGAGAAAGGAGTAAATGGGGCCAAAATCAAAGCCGGTGGATCGGTTAGCGCCAAATTTATCTATAAATCCAATATTGATGCAATCGGCGATGTGGTGGTAGAGAAAGACATCAGGGAATCTAAGATTGACACCGACGGCCTATGCATAGTCAAGCGGGGGAAATTGATGGCGTCGCGGATTGATGCCCTGAAGGGCATTGAATCGGTTGAAATCGGCTCGGGCGCATCAAGGCCCTGCACCCTGATTGTGGGTGTCAACAGCAGGCTAAAAAAAACAGTCAAAGAAATCAAAGCCAAGCTAGCGGAAAAAGAAAAAGTGAAAGCCGACATGGAATCCGTCTTAAATGAAAAGCGACAAAAGGCCGATCAGGTGGACGAAGAAATTGCCGGTTTAGCCGAGGAAGAAGGAAATGCTCTGGCACAAAGGGTGCCCCTGAAAAATAAATTAAAAACGTTACGGGACCAGCCGGATTCTGAATTGATGGCCAAAGCCGAGGAAGCGGTTCAGCAGATCGATGCCAGAATATCACAGTTGCAGGAAACCGTTGGAGAGTTGTTCGAAAAACAGGAGCAGATTGCCGAAGAGATGGCCTGTCAGCAGAGCGAGCTCAGCGAATGCGATAAAGAGGTGCAGGGTCTGCATGATGAAATCAAGAGCTGTTCCGAATTAGCGAAAAATGAAAAGGTGAAGGCATCTGTAAAGGCTACCGGGAAGATAACCGCACAAACCGTCATCAATGGCCTCCATGCTACTCTGACCTGTCCGGACAATTATGAGCGTGTCCTCATCCAAGAGACCAGAATCGCCGATGAAAAATCCAATCTCAAATGGAACATGAGCATCTCGCCGTTGTAAAATGACGAATGTCGAATGTCGAATGTCGAATTAAGGAATTCTTTCTATTTTATTTTTTAAAAAGAACAAAGCGAAGCGATTCCATACATTCGTCAATCGTCATTCGTCATTCGTCATTCCCTTGTATCAGGGCAACTCCGCCGATTCATCATGAAACTCCGCGGCGCTGAAGTGTCGTTGGTAGTTGAGTTTGTTGAAATAGGTTAAATAGTCCTCCTGGGGTCTGGTTTTTTCTTCCAGGGTTTGCCAGATATCACCGGGCATATCCCAATCGCCCAGTTCCAGATTCGCCTTCAATTGTTCGATGTTCCTGACACCGATAATCACTGATGCAACGAATCTGGCCTTCAAGGGCCAGGCCACAGCCAGCTTGGCCATGGGAATGTCGCAATCGGCGGAGACCGCTTCCAGGATTTGGGCCGTCTCGAAGCCGCGCGGATGCCAGAAGCGCGGCCCGTCCACCTGGGTACGAAATGAGTGGCGGGTACCCCTGGCCGGTTCCTGCATGCCTTTGTATTTTCCCGTCAGCAATCCGGCACCCAGCGTGCTGTAGCAGACAAACCCCACCCCGTGGTCGACGGCGGCCGGGATGATCTCCCGTTCCGGCTCACGATTGATCAGGTTGTACAAATATTGACCGGCTACCAGGTGCTCTAAATTCATCCTGGCAGAAATCCCGGCTGCTTTGGCCATCTGCCAGCCAAATAAGTTGCTGCAGCCCAGGTAGCGGATCTTGCCCTGGCGCACCAGGTCGTCCAGGGCGCGCAGGGTTTCTTCCAGGGGCGATATCGGATCGGGACCGTGAATATAATACAGATCGAGGTAATCGGTTTGCAGGCGTTTGAGGCTGTTCTCGCAGGAGGCGATGATGTGCTTTCTGGAAACTCCTTGCGCATTGGGGAAATTGCCCATTGGAAAATAGCACTTAGTTGCAATCACCACTTCGTCGCGGTTAATCTGCGGCATGAAGCTACCCACAATTTCTTCTGATTTACCGCCGGCATAGACGTCGGCGGTATCGATAAAGTTACCGCCGGCTTCGAGATAGCCTTTGATAATCGCGTGGGACTGATTCTCGTCACAGCCCCAGTCCGGCGTTCCGAAGGTCATAGTGCCCAGGCTGATTCGTGAGACGAGCAGCCCGGAGTTTCCAAGATAGCGGTATTTCATTGTCAAACCCCCCTTACAGAATTATTGAAGATTGAAGATTGATGGAATTCTATCGTTTTTAGCTTTATCATTAAACCGCCAAGTAAGTATACAATTGTCATTATCTATGAGGATGTGTCAAGTGTGAATGCAGCTTGATATAGGGAATGATGGTTGGGATGTCACGTAAAAAACACTATTCCTTAAAGTAAACGTAAAACTATAATTCGTGAAAATTCGTGTCCATTCGTGGCTAAAATAGAGTCGTCTCTGAAAAAAAGCGGAAGCCATTGTTCAGGTTATTTGAAGTCGCGGTGGCAATCTTTCCAGCGGATCCTCAGATCACGCAGCTCATGGGCGACATCATCCAACTGCCGGCGCTGGACGGCGCGTTTCAGATTTGCCAGATGATCCATATATTCGTTCATGGCCTCCTGCCATTCGGGATCGGCGAAATCGGCCATCCGCTCCGAATCCTCGACAAAAGCGGCCAGGGTTTCCGCCTGCGGCAGGCTGCCGCCCTCAACCTGGTTCTGCAGCGCTTTGAATTCTTTGGCCAGGCGCTTTTTTACGGTCTTAAATGACTCCTGCCAGCGGGCGACTTCTTCTCTGGCGGAGGGGCTGTAGTCATCCAGGGTAGACCAGCGCCATTTCAGTTTGGTTTCAATGCGGCCTTTTTTCTCTTTGTGTTTGATCCTGGCGTGCAGGCTATCGGGCACGGACCACTGCTTGCCCTCAGCGTCAAAGGTGCCGCTGCGCAGCTGCCGGGCGATACTTTCCAGGTGATCGGCCAATTCCAATCGGCTAAATTCTTTTCTGATTTTATTTTTCATGGGTAGTTACAAATTGTCGTATTCGCATCAAGATTCAAGAATCTGGATATTATCGCCGCGGTGAATGGTGCCTTCTTCCAGCACCCGGGCAAAAACGCCCTCGCGCGGCATAATGCAATCTCCGGCCTTGTAGTAGATGGCGCACTTATTGTGGCATTCTTTGCCGATCTGGGTAATTTCGACAATCACTGCCTCACCCAATTTGACCCGGGTGCCCAGCGGCAGGCTTTTCCAGTCAATTCCGCTGGAGGCAATGTTTTCCGCAAAATCTCCAAAAGTCACATCAAGCCCCTGGTCCTTGACGCTCTCAATACTCTCGGATGACAGGAAACTAACCTGCCGATGCCATTTGCCCGCGTGGGCGTCTCCTTCAAGGCCGTGATCTTTGGATATAAATGCTTTTTCTACCGGCGTTTTACGAGTACCCTTCTTTTTGCTGACAGCTATAGATACAATCTTCATTAAATCTGTTCCTTTTCAACAATAGAGCTGTTCAAATCTCAAATTACAAGCACCAAATCTCAAATAAATCACAAATTACAACAATCAATGACCAAAACAAAACCGTTTGGGTTATTGAAAATTGGAATTTGAATTTTGTTTGTTATTTGTCATTTGATGCTTGGAATTTTATCAACATAGGAATTCAGTTGCAACTGGTCCCCCAATATAACTCTTTATAGGTGCGGTGGAGCGAGACATCAGGCTCCGTTTCCGATGAGAAATATGCCATAGGTGGCTCGCAGGTTGGGAAAAATTTTAAGGGCCTTGCCGAAGCGGTCCTCAGCCTGGGTGCCGATAGCGACTTCTCTCAATATATTGAGCCCGACTTCCTGAATAAATTTACGAAAATCTTTGATGGTAATAACCCGTATATTGGGTGTATTGTACCATTCGTAGGGCAGCTGCTTCGTGACCGGCGCAAAGCCGGACAACAGCAACTGCAAACGCGGTTTCCAATGGCTGAAATTGGGGAAGCTGACAATGCCCCGTTTGCCGATTCTGAGCATGTCGCGGATCAAGGTGTCCGGCTCATAAACCTGCTGCAGGGTCTGGCTCAGGATGACATAGTCAAAGGTGTCGTCCGGATAATCCAGAACCTCTTCATTGATATCGCCCTGTAAAACCGATAGCCCTTTGTCAATGCAATCCGCAACCTTGGCTTCATTACGCTCGATGCCGGTGCCGATCACCTGTTTGTGGCTAATCAAGTGCTTCAGCAGGTTGCCCTCGCCACAGCCAAGGTCAATTACCCGGGAACCTGCGTCGATCCAGGAGGCGATGATCTGCAGATCATATCGCATTTTATTGTTTAATGGTTTCGCTGAGGACACGCTCTAAAAAACCTCTAACTAGTTTCGTTAACCGCTCGCTGGATAATAAGAAGGCATCGTGGCCCCATTGCGCTTCAATTTCCAGAAAACTCACATCCAGGCCGTTTTTTTTCATGGCTTTGACCATGGCCCGGGATTGATAGGTGGGATACAGCCAATCGGATGTAAAGGAGACCACCAGGAATTTGGCCCGGGTTTTTGAGAATGCTTTCACAGCCGAACCGTCGCCGTATTTTTGGCGTATGTCGAAGTAGTCCGCTGCCTTGGTGATATATAAAAATGAGTTGGCATCAAAGCGTTCAACAAATTTTCGACCCTGGTACCGCAGGTAGCTTTCTACCTGGAAATCGGCATCGAAGTTGAAGGAAAAATCACGCTTATCCTGCAGCCGGCGGCCGAATTTTTGGCGCATGGATTCATCCGACAGGTAGGTGATATGACCGATCATGCGCGCCACGGCCAGCCCCATATTGGGCTTGGGCCCGAAATAGTAATCGCCGTCATTCCACTTGGGATCGGCCATGATAGCCTGCCGGCCGACTTCATTAAAGGCGATGGCCAGGGCAGAGTGGCGTGTGGTGGTCGCCAGGGGTATGCCGGCCGCAACCATGTCCGGGTACCGGAGGCACCATTCCAGCAGCTGCATACCGCCGATGGATCCGCCCACCACGGCCAGCAGTTTCTCAATGCCCAGATGATCTATCAGGGCTTTTTGGGCCGCGACCATATCTCCGATGGTAACCACCGGAAAATCAAGCCCGTATGGCAAAACCGTCCGGGGGTTAATGGTGCAAGGCCCGGTGCTGCCCATGCAACTGCCCAGAATATTCGAACAGATGACAAAGTATTTGTTGGTATCGATACCCTTGCCGGGCCCCACCATGTTGTCCCACCAGCCGGGCTTTTCGTCGTCCTCTTTGTAGTAGCCGGCGACATGGGAATCCCCCGATAGCGCGTGCAGGATCAGGACGACATTGCTCTTATCGGAATTCAGGGTCCCGCAAGTTTCATAGGCCAGGGTAATCGGGCCCAGTTTGGAGCCGCTTTCAAGCATCATCTCGTGCGGCGGTTCGGCAAAAGTAAAGAACTTCTTTTCGACGATCCCCACTGAATTTTCATCTCGGTCATGTTCGATGTATTCGCTCATAGTAGACTACAACAAGTGAGTTAGAAAAATAGAGTCGATGGTTTTTTGCCTAGTGATCGTCGTAACATGAAATTGATACTGGATTCTCGATTCTGGATGCTGGATAAGGTTGGAATGAGGAGCCCCTTTTTTTGTATCGAGCATCGAGAATCAAGTATCGAGTATCTTTTCCCCTTATTTAAAGCTTGGCAAACGCCTGCTCCAGATCTCCGATGATGTCATCCACATGCTCGATGCCGATGGAGAGTCGAATCAGATCCGGGGTCAATCCACCGGCTAATTGCTGTTCCTCGCTCAGCTGCGAATGGGAGGTGCTGGATGGATGCAGCACCAGGCTTTTGGCGTCGCCGACGTTGGCCAGATGAGAAAAAAGCGCCAGATTTTCAACAAATTTACTACCGGCCGCTGCACCGCCTTTGATGCCGAAGACCACCATACCGCCGAACCCCTTTTTCAAGTAGCGGCTGGCAACCGGGTAAGTGGGATCGTCTTCCAAACCGGGATAGCGTATCCATTCAACGTTTGGATGGTTTTTTAAATGTTGCGCAACTTTCAAAGCATTTGCGCTATGGCGTTCCATCCGCAACGGCAATGTTTCCAGACCCTGCAGAAATATCCAGGCGTTGTCCGGCGAGAGGCACGCCCCTAAATTGCGCAGCGGCACCAGCCTCATCCGCATGATAAACGCGACCGGATTCAGATCCCCCAAATCATGGGCATAACGGACGCCATGATAACTTGGATCCGGCTCGTTGTACAGGGCAAATTTACTGTCGGTCCAGTCAAATTTGCCGGCATCCACCACGATGCCGCCGATCCCGGTGCCGTGCCCGCCCAGCCATTTGGTAAGGGAGTTGATGACGATATCGGCGCCATGGTCAATGGTTCGCAGCAAATAGGGCGAAGTAAACGTGGCATCGACTATCAGCGGCAAATTGTGTTTGTGGGCGATATCGGTAATGGCATCGATGTCTGCAAATTCGAGAACGGGGTTGCCGATCGTCTCGATAAATATGCCCCTGGTTTTTTCCGTAATGGCCTGTTCGAAATTACCCGGATCACGCGGATCCACAAAATTAACATGAATGTCGAACTGCGGCAGGATAGAATCAAACATGGTGTACGTGCCGCCGTAAAGGTTATTGGCCGATACGATTTCATCACCGGCAGCGCAAAGATTGATGATCGAATAATAGACGGCCGAGGTTCCGGAGGACAGGGCCAGGGCCGCGGCGCCACCCTCCAGTGCGGCAACGCGCTGTTCCAAAACGTCCTGGGTCGGATTCATGATGCGGGTATAGATATTGCCGAGTTCTTTCAGGGCAAATAGATTGGCCGCGTGCTCGGTGCTTCTAAACACATAGGATGAAGTGCGATGCACGGCAACGCCGCGGGAAGTGGTTGCAGGGTCCGGCTCCTGACCGGCATGCAGGCATAAAGTTTCAAATCTGGGGTCTTCACTCATCATTTATCTCCTTATCATCTGTAGAATTAGTCTATCCAATCCAGCAAAAGTGAATTAAGTTAGGCGCCCGGTCTCGCATCAAGATATTCTCATCGGCCCATATGGGCCGTGCATGCGCAAGGAACAGCTGATTTCAGCTTGCTCGGGACGAAGTAATTAGGTGGTAGAAAAAACAGGGACGTGCAAAGGTGTGAAGAACATCTATGAGGTCTGGTCGAGGCCTCGATGAGAATTGATGATATGGTCTAGGGCTGCACGCAGTCTCTTTTTCGATTGCAGCCTTGTTTCCGCTCCAGCCAGATCATGCTCTTCTTCACGACTACAGCGCATTTCGCCTGGCTCGGACATGTCCATCTCCATACCATCACCTCCCGTCAAATGTAGTGATTTCAACACTAACAGCTAATAAATATAATCGCAGTTTTTTTCCCGTCAAGTTTTTGAGTATTAAAAATTGAACGGGATCGAAAAATCAGGTGGCCTGCCCGGCGGCGGACGCCGGTTCCAGGACGGCGTTGAGAGAACCGCTTTTGAATCCATCCAGGTCTAGTGACACATATAAAAAGCCGAGTTCATGGAACTTTTTACTGATCGCGGCCCGTTTTCGGGCCAGCGTCTCGAAATCTTCCGCCGGGACCTCGATTCTGGCTATGTCCCCATGATGGCGAACCCGCAGAATCCGCAACCCAAGATCGTAAAGAAAATCTTCTGCTTTTTCCACCTGGCTGAGCTTTTCTTCTGTTACCTGTTGGCCATAGGCTATGCGGCTGGCCATACAAGGCATGGCCGGTTTCTCAGCAATTTCCAGCTTGTAATAGGCGCATACCTCACGGATAGTTTGCTTGGTGAAACCCAAATCAACGTAAGGTGACTGAATCGAAGCTTCCCGGGCGGCCTGGATTCCGGGGCGGTAATCACCCAAATCATCCACATTGACACCGTAGCTTACCGGCCAGGGCTCCATCTCGGATGAATTCTGCAATTGCCGGCGCAGTGATTCGATCCGCTCGAAAAGCGCCCGTTTACAATGATAGCAGCGGTCGGCTTGGTTGACCCGGTACGCGGGGTTTTCCATCTCCCCGGTGCGAATGATTTGAAGCGGTATCCCGTGGGTTTGGGCGAAATTGATGGCGTGGCGATACTCCCGGCGAGACAGCGACGGGCTGTCTGCCAGCACCGCCACCATGGCGTCTTCGAGGGCGCGGTGAGCGGCAAAGGCCAAAAGCGCGCTGTCGACCCCCCCCCCGCTGTAGGCAATAATGGCATGCTGCTGCCGATTAAAAAATTCCGCCAGGTTTTGTGCGTGAAACGCAGGATTAGTGACTTTTTCAGGGCTGTTCAACTCGGTTCTCGTTAAATATACTATTGAATACCTCGCAGGCGCGGCAAACTTTCATCTTGTCATTCCAATTATCGCGAATGCTCCCATCACAAATGGTGCCATTGATAAACCAGCACAGATTCCCGCTTTTAAATTCCCAAGCGGGGCACTGCTTTTTTTTATCGGAAGCGCAGTTTTTAACCTTCCAGCAGGGTTTGGCGCGTTTGCCGTCGCTATTGACACGGGATACCAGAAAATACATCTGGCGCTCAACCGCAGGCGGTATGGTGCGCCAACCCTGTTCATAACTGTGGATGGCTTTCAGGGAGGTTCCCAGCAACTGTGACATTTGCTTTTGGGTTTTATTCAACTTTGATCGATAAGATTTGAATTCGTCTTTGTCCATCGAGGCTTTCCTTTATAGGGTTAATATTACGATCCGTCTTGGCCTAATTGAAGAATTTTGCCACCATGTGGTAGAGTTGTCAATAAAAAAATTAGGGGTTCTGGGTTCAAAGGTTCAAGGTTCAGAGGTTCAGAGGTTCAGAGGTTCGGGGTTCAAAGGTTCAGAGGTTCGGGGTTCAAAGGTTCAGAGGTTCAGAGGTTCAAAGGTTCAGAGGTTCGAGGTTTAGCGATGCCACACTTCTTCATTTCCTTCTTCGGCGGATTCGATATTCGGCGGACTTTAGGTCACGTCTTTAGCGTGATTCGCTTAATCTACTCCAATCCAACGTTTTTGGCCGAACACCGAAAACCGAGTGCCGAATGCCGGTAGCTTTGAACCCCTGAATCCAGTAACCTTTGAGCCCAGAACCTTTGAACCCAGAACCTTTGAACCCAGAACCTTCGATCCCGTCACACCTACTCCTGATCATCTAACCAAATGCTGTGGATATCATCCACGGTATATCGAATGGTTTTCAAGGCATTCAGGGCGCGGGTATAGGTCATGGCCAGGCCGATGTTCTCGGCGAGCACCAACAGCGAATCGACATCACGGTCAGAAATATCCCAAACATCCTGGTGATAAAGCCTCAAGGCGCCGATTACCCGGCCATAGAAGTTGATCGGTATAGATACGATGGCGCCGATGCCTTCCAGCTCGGCATCCTGCGGGTACTGCAGGCGGTCGGTATTCTTGACATCCGAGATGACGATGGGCTTGCCTTTAGACGTGTCGGCGATGCTTTTGTCGGATAGAACCGGTCCTTTTTCAAGATAGCTTATGCTCAGGCCAAAGCTAGCCAGATCCTCAAGTTCGTTTGATTCGGGATTGAGGGCAAAAATAGTGCAGCCCTTGATTTCAAGGGCAGCCACCAAAAGCTGCGTCAGATGGTTGGCCATGATTTCAAGGTTGTCGGACTGGGCCATGGCTCTGAAAACAACTTTGAACAGATCTATATCAATTCTTTCTTCGGCACTCATAGGATACCTCCTCTTGGTGTTAAGAAACAATGCACACAGTCGCGTCTTTGAGTGTCATCACGACCTTGTTGGAAACGCTGCCTGAAAAAAAACGAGCCACGCGCGTCGCTTTGCGGTTCAGAACAATCGCGTCAAATTTCGCCTCCCGGGTCAGGCCGATAATTTCGCCGGCTATATCTCTTTTGCGGGGTCTGAAAACTGTGTGAATCCGGTCAGCCGCGAGGCCGGTTTGGGTCAGCTTTTCGGCGACCGACTTGAGGTCGTTTTCCCGCTGCATAATCTGCTGTGAAAGAAAGGTCAAACTGCCTTTGAGTTTTCCGGTTACAAGGCTGGCTTCTGTTTCAATATCGGGCACGGGCGTGAATGCGTGAAAAATGGTGATTTCTACCCCATCGATGTGGGCAAAGGCGCTGTTGACAAACTCCAGCGCTTTCTGATCCAGGCTGGTAAAATTATAGGCGAGTAGTACTTTTTGGATGGCCATTTTGTCCCCCTCTTCGACTTGATTTAGGTTTAGTGAAGTAAAATGTCATTCAAGCTGCGTTGAAGAAACGATTTCGAAGACAGCAATCGGCCTTGTCGCCAACGACCGAACTTGCTGTTGAAATAAACTTACGCAACGCAGATGAACTAAAGACAGGCCAGAAACAGATTACCGCGGAATACGTGATGAAAACCGGCTGGAGCCAATGCGGCATGCAACCCGGCATTGAAAGATAAAATGCCACAGGGTGTTAATTCATGTCAACTATAAATTTGTTTCTGATCTGATTCAATAAATCATTGCCAGCCGCCGCGATAGCCTGCTATGGAACTATTATTGGACTTCTTGCTGGATTAAATTATACAGGTCAATGAGCCAAAAGAAGGTCTTCCATCGCGGGGCTATAAATTTTTTACAATTTCGGAGTATTAGAGTACTGGGGGTTGGAGTGTCGGGTGAAGGATTGAGGTTTGCCTTTGATACCCCAGTACTCCAACACTCCAGTACTCCAACGCTCCATGAACGAGACTTAAGTGATTCCATCCCCTGAATTTAAAACGTCAACTCTTGCAGCCGTAGAGGAAGGTACGATATGGCGCGACTTGAACAAATATCGGAGCCCATGCGCTCCCACATTGCGAATATAAAACTGCCAAATTTCAAAACCCAACCCTGGGCGCCAGGGCCGCCACTCAAAGACCGCCGCGTGGCCATCGTCTCGACAGCCGGTCTCCATCAGCGTGATGACCGCCCCTTTACGTTTGAACCGGGCGACAGCTATCGCGTCATCGCGGGTGATATCAAGGCCCGGGACCTGATTATGTCTCATATCTCCGCCAACTTCGACCGCAGTGGCTTTCAGCAGGACTGGAACCTGGTCTTTCCCCTGGATCGGCTTCAGGAGCTTCGTGACTAGGGGCATATCCAAAGCGTTGCCCGGTATCACTACTCCTTTATGGGAGCCACCGATCCCAAGGATATGGCGCCCGGCATTAGCAAACTGGTGGATCTGCTGCAAAACGACAATGTCACTGCGGTATTGCTGGTGCCGGTCTGACCGTTGTGCACGCGCGCCGTTGGCGGGCTGGCCCATTACTTTGAAGACCTCGGACTTCCGACCACCCAGATCAGTTTGATACGCCAACACACCGAGAAGATCAAACCGCCCCGGGCATTGTGGGTACCATTTGAACTCGGGCGCCCCCTGGGGGTGCCCAACAATGCCGATTTTCAAAAAAGGGTACTCCTGTCCGCTCTGAAATTGCTGGAAGAGACCAGGGGCCCCGTGCTGCGCGATTTTGAAGAAGATGCGCCCGATACCGCCGTGGTCGATGTCATCTGGGCCTGCCCGGTGAATCTGGCCCGTAAGGAGGCGAAATTGGACACGACCGCTGCCATGCGGGCCGCCATAAAAAAAGAAATGGTCGAGCTGCGCCCCTGGTATGACCTGGCCATCAAAAATCAGGGGGGTACCACGGTCGGCGTCAGCGGTCTCGAAATGGAGCAGGTCGTCGACTTTATCGGCGCTTTTCTTGACGATACACCTGAGAATCCGCGGCAGGATATTGCCCTGGCATATTCATTGAATTTTGCGGTAGACGATCTCAAATCCTATTACTATGAAGCCGCTGCTGCGCAGCCTGGTGCGCATTCGCCCACCAGCCGTGATCTGGACAGATGGTTCTGGGAGCAGACCGCGGCTGCCAAAGTGCTTTTCGCCATTAAAGACCGGTGCCTGGCCAGCGAGGACAAGATGCTGCAGCTGGTGGGTAATTTGCTGCTGATTCCGTCGGCATACAATCAGACTTGATACGAGTTGCGAGTTGCGGGTTGCGGGGGCGGGGTTCACGTTGTGGGGTGGGAGTTGCGGGTAACGGGTATAGAAGCTCAAAGTTGAAAGCTGAAGGCTCTCAAAGCGTAAGGAATATGATCTGAGGTTAGAGTTGCAATAGATAGGGTATAAGGTTTAAGGCTCAGGGTTCAAGGTTCTGGGTTCAACTTCTCCATTCCAACTTTCACCGTTATCGCCTTCTAAACTTTCTCCCTTTTCCTTGAGCCGAACGCCGAATGCCGAATACCGAAAACCTTCCTATACCCTACACCTTACACCCTATACCTTACACCCTATACCACCCACTAAATACCCATCAAATGCCCATCCCAAATCTTAAATCTTCAATTTTCAATCCTGGCTTGTCCAGCTTGGGGTGCCAAAATTTTGAACGTAATTATCGGAGGTATTTATTATAGAAAAAATTAAATATTCGAAATAATAGTCAATAGTTTTTCCGGGATTTTCTGGCGTGGATTTTGCTTCCATAAACATATTTGCTGCGGAGTTGCGCCAATTTGTTTTTGAAGCGACGTTTAAATCCCAAACCGGGCAAGCCGGAATTGAAGATTGAAGATTGAAGATTTGTTGTATCGCTCGCGCAATGCAGGCGCTTGCGCCGCGTGTCGCTCTGTCTCTTAAATCCTAATCATTAGCATTCCTGAAATACTCAATCCGGCGATAACATAATTCCTGCGCAAACATGTTGTGATTTCAATATATAGGCACTAAAACCCAGTTTTCGGAAGGTGACCCTTTGCAAATTATCCTGTTGAAGTGGAAGAATATCCTGCCGGCATTCATTTTGATGCTGGCAATATCGATACCTGGCGGTTCGGCCGAAGCCCGGAACAAATTCGATATCTTCCCCGTCTATCCGTGTATCCAACCCAATGTCAATTTTTGGCTTAAAATATATACGCGATATTCCTCGGACCAGGGCGTCATTCATGACAAGTATCGCATGAACCGGATTTACGGCGTTATCCCTTTGGTCGATCCCTATCGCGGCAACGGCCGGAAAATCAACAATAAGCGTATCAAAGCCGCCAAAAAAGAATACAAGGCTATTCTGAAGAAATTGATGCAGGGCAAACCGCCGACCGGAGAAACGGAGAAGCGGGTGGCGCAGCTCTTTGCACCGGATGCCAAGGCCGCTGTTTTTAAATCGGCCATGCGAAATCTTCGCTGCCAGACCGGCCAAAAAGATCGATTCCGGCAGGGGCTGATTCGATCAGGCGCCTACATTGTTGAAATCAAGCAAATTTTTCGGGATGCCAATCTGCCGGAAGATCTGGCCTACCTACCCCATGTGGAATCTTCCTTTAATCCCAAGGCCTACAGCAAATTCGGTGCGGCAGGGATGTGGCAGTTCACCCGGTCCACCGGTAAGCAATACATGAAAGTCGGCTATACGATCGATGAACGCCGGGACCCGCTGCTATCCTCTGTCGCGGCCGCAAAATTACTGGGGCACAACTACAAGAAATTGAATACCTGGCCCATGGCGATTACCGCCTACAACCATGGCCTCACCGGTATGCGGCGGGCGCGCAGAAAAAAAGGCAACTATGAGCGCATATTCAAGGAATATCGCAGCCGAATTTTCAAATTTGCCTCCCGCAATTTTTATTCCGAATTTCTGGCCGCCCGTGAGGCGGCTGAGAATTATCGTCAATATTTTGGCGACATCAAATTGAACAGTCCCCGTAAATTCCATATCTTTGCCCTTGAAGGCTATATGCCCCTGCCGGATCTTGCCGAGGAATTCAATATAGATCTAGCTGAGCTGCAAGCATTGAATCCAGCTTTAAGGCGCCCGGTATTTCGCGGTCAAAAATACGTGCCGAAAGGATTTCACCTGCGGCTGCCGCATAGGAAAGGCCTTGATTGGAATAAACTAATTGCCCAATTGCCCCGGCAGATTTATCGGAACAACCAGAAACGCAGCACGATTTATAAGGTTCGCAGGGGCGATACGGCTGGGAAAATTGCCAAAATCCATGGGGTCAAGCTAAATGATTTAATCGCGGTCAACAATCTCAACCGCCGGGCGACGATTTACGTCAACCAGACTTTGAGAATACCGCTGCCGGAAACGAAATCCAAGCCAATCCGGATCGCCAAGTACAGCGGGAAAAAACCGGCGACTGCAGCGCTGCGGGTTGCAAAGCCGAAGCCGGCTGAACCAAAAATACGATCTGCCGCGGATGCCGACTCGTCAGAGATGCGAGTGGCTGCCGCTGCGGACTCCGCCGCGGTTGCCAGTGACAGCCTACCGGCAGCAAATCAAAATAAGACCGGTGCACCCGGGTCATCCGAATCCGCCGGCGACCCAACCCAGGCCGATCCGATGGCGGGCTATTTACTCGCCCAGGGTGGGCCGGAAGACTATCGGCCTCAAGAACAATCGCCAGGATCCGCCTCGCTACCGGATACTGAGGCGTTGAAGCAGGCTGCCCAGGAGCCGACTTTGAAGCCGGATATCGTGCAAGGGCATTTTGCCGTTGACCGGGTATCCATCGAGGGCGGAAAATCCATTGGACACATTCGGGTGGAAGCGGAAGAGACGCTGGGGCATTATGCCGAGTGGCTCAATGTTCCGGTCAGGAAAATCCGGCAAATGAATGGATTTAAAAATGGGCGTCCACTTCAGCTTAGCCTGAGAATAAAAATTCCGCTGGACAAGGTTAGCAGAAATGATTTTGAAGTCAAACGCTTCGAATACCACCAAGAGCTGGCCGAAGACTTTTTTGCTTCCTATCGGGTTGAGAAAGTATGGACCTATTCCATCAAAAAAGGTGACAATATCTGGACGTTATCGCGGCAGGAGTTCGAAGTGCCGGTGTGGCTGATAAAACAGTTCAACGGCGATGTGGACTTCGGCGCCCTCGTCCCCTCCCAGAAGCTTTTGATTCCGGTCGTCGAAAAGGACGCCTGATCTAATTTCCGGCATCAAACCACCACTCCTGGTGGTGGACCCGAAAAGGTCCTGCCGGTCCTGTGAGAATTAAACGAGATAAAATAAATACGAAACACGAATTTCGAAATCCGAAACAAATCCCAAATTCGAATGTCCAAAATTTCAAAACGACCCAAACAGAACGATGAAGCCAGTGCATAAAACTGATCAATACGCTCAGCGCTAGATTGCGTATTGGATCAGAACTTATTTTTGTCATTGGGATTTATGTCATTCGAATTTGTTTCGTGTTTCGTGCTTCGGATTTCGGATTTACATCGTTGCGCCAGTGATCTTGCCCCTTTCCAGGAGGCTTCCTGAGGTCTCCCGCTCAGCGGGAGGAGCGCTCATATAAATCATCTATTTAAATCGGCGGTGCGATGGTTACCAGCAGCCTTAGATCGGTCTTGGCGCGCAAGCCGTGCGGCTCGGCAATTTCACTGATGGCGACGTCACCGGCTTTGGCCGGCAGGGCGGTGTCGTCCTTACCCAGAAACTCCCCTTCACCCTCCAGAATTACCAGACTCAGCTGACCCTCGATATCATGGTTGTGCACGGGCAGTTCCTGGCCGGCTTTGAAGTTGAAATTGAGAATTTTAAAATACGGTGAGTCGTGCACCAGCAGTTTTTTGAATGCTTTGTCCGAAAAATCGTTTTCTTCGTAAAGACTAATTTGCTTCATAATATTCTCTCCTTTCAAATCCAATCTGTTCTTACCTGATAGTCACACTATATTCCTTACTGCCGGGCTAAGCATTGATTTAAGTCAAAATCGATCCGATTTGAAGGAATTTCCAGATGCCAGGTTTAGAAGTACAAATTTCCAAAACACAAATAACAAATCACAAACAATACCCAAATTCCAATATCCAATAATTCAAACAAATAAAGGTCCTCAGCACGGTTTTTCTCGATAAGAAATCAGAGAAAAGGAGTAAATAAGGGCAACCGAATCAATTAGATATATAAAGATCCGTTATATTTTTTGAGTTTGAGCATTGTATTTTGGGATTTATTTGGAATTTGAGCATTGTTATTTGGGATTTAATCGCCTTTCTTGAAGGTAGCTCAATAAATCCGAACCTTGTTCAGCAGATTAATTTAGGGAGCGCTAGTCCGGATCCGGTATAACATCCGGTTCCACCTGATAGGCGTTGGCCAGGCTGTTGGTGCCGTTAAAGACATCCACGACGGCAATCAATTCGGCCACGGCCTCATTGTCCAATCCGAGCCGCTTCACGGCGGCACTGTGGGAGTTGATTCAGTAGTTGCAGTTGTTGGTAATCGAAGACAGCCAGGGCGATGATTTCCTTGGTCAGGGGGTCCAATTTGCCTGGCTGCATCACGGTTTTTAATTTGTACCAGGTTGCCTCCAGGTGAGCGGGTTTGTTGGACAGGGCCTGCCAGAATTTGGGCACAAAATCAATTTTTTTCGGGTCTATCTACCATTTAAAGGATTAATTTAAGGCGATGTCTTCGAGTCCCCATGATTTGGTTCTGCGTAGCCGGATTCCGGAAAGCCTCATAATGAGGATAATCATCATATCGATAGTGGGGATC
>Ga0209367_1000025_pt1 | contig 85192 bp, 60 predicted proteins | sample WorMetLIZISLAND2_FD_187412 | JGI IMG/M metagenome (GOLD analysis project Ga0209367, IMG submission 187412) | Marine gutless worms symbiont microbial communities from Max Planck institute for Marine Microbiology, Germany - Olavius geniculatus... ...
TCCGGAAACTGTTGTCTTAATTGATCGATATTCATAAGATCTCCTTTCGTTTGTTCTTTTAAGGAGATCTTACACCATGGGTGTGACAGATACGGTCACACTAACCTTAAAAATGTAGATAGGCTCGAAACTTTTTAAGGAAATCAAGAACTTCAAACCCCAGATGCTATTAGTCATAAAAGGAGACAGAATTCCCACAAGAACAATCCAAAAAATTAGGAACAAATTCAAAATTATTGTCGTAAATTACTGGATTGACGATCCTTTTTCAATTGAAGTTTCTCGTCAAATTTCGAGTAGCTACGACTATTTTTTTACGAACGATCCCGATTGTGTTCGAATACATCAAAAATCGGGTTGTTCAAAGGCCGAATTTATCAGCTTCGGCAGCGCGCCCCACCTCCATAGAAAGATAAAACTATCAACGAGGGACTACGAAAAATATCACAGTGACATCTGTTTCGCCGGGACGGTTACTGAAAAAAGACTCGAGGTCTTGGAAGGGTTAAGCGATTTCGATTTGAAGGTATGGTCTCCGCGAAAGACCCTTTCTTTGATGGGGAATTTTAGTTTCAAAGAGAAGAAATTGCCGTTCTCATCCGGTCTGTATCATAAATTTACTGATCGGGCTGTGTGGGGCCGGGAGCTTGTAAAGGTTTATAATGCCTCCAAAATCGTTATTAACATTCATTCGCCCCAACCTGTACCCATCATGCGTGACTTTGAGGTGACAGCATGTGGCGCTTTTCTATTAACTGATCGTGCCAGATATTTGGAAAGAATGTTCATAAATAAAAAAGAGATTGTGATCTACCGAAATATAAATGACCTCAGGGATCAAGTAAAATACTATCTTGAAAACGTGGACAAAAGACAAGCGATAGCGAGTAAAGGGTTGAAAAGGACCTCCAAAGATCATACATACTCTAATCGGATGAAAGAGTTAATTTCTTTTATCGAAAAAGATAGAATTTGAAAAGCGTTATTCGAAAGGTTATCGAAAATACCCTCTGGCTCTTATTCCAAAAGGTGGGTGTGCGGATTGTCACTTTTATATTGATGATCTACCTCGCTCGAAGTTTAGGAAGTTCTGATTTCGGAAAATTCACTTTTGCCACCAGTTTCACACTACTTTTTATAGCATTATCTGATATGGGTATCACAACCATTACGATACGAGAAGTCTCGCGATTTAAAGAAAGGGGGCCGGATTATGTGGGACGATGTGCGACCTTAAAAATCGTTCTATCAATAATGGCTTTCATTGCACTGTCGTTTTCGCTTGCGGTCGTTAACGTACCGACCGATACGAGATTAGTGGCATATTTAATCAGTGCCTGCTTTTTATTTAGAAATGTGGGTGTATTTTTTGGAGCCGTTTTCCAGGCCTATGAGGAAATGAAATATGTTTCTCTGACCGAATTCTTGCAGCAAGTTTTGCTGCTGCTAATATGCCTCGTGTTGATAAATTTTGACCGAAATCTGGTCTCTATCAGTTTAGCATATCTGTTCTGTGCAGTTCTCTACTGTTTTTTGAATATTACGATTGTCCATTTGAAATTCTTAAATCCTCGTTATGTTATTGACGCAAAGTTTTGGCTAAAAGTACTGAAGGAAAGCTATCCTCTTGCAATTGTGGCCGTCATATCAATGGTGTACTTTAATATAGATATTGTAATGATAGGAAAAATTAAAGGAGAAATAGATGCAGGGTGGTATGGAATCTGCTACAACATATTTTTCGTCATTGCGACTCTGCCCAGTGCCTTTCTTGCTTCCATATTTCCCGGCATATCGAAATATTTTGTTGAATCTAAAAGCCTGCTTAACAACGCGTACCAGCTTTCCTTTAAGTTGATCATTGGCATTGGTATCCCGCTCTCTATAGGTTTGTTCCTGCTTGCCGAAAATATAATTATTGCTTTGTTTGGAAATCAATATTCGCCATCGATCGCTATTCTAAAGATTTTTTCGACACTTATTTTTCTGAGTTACCTTAATAGCCTAGCGGGTTACTTTTTAACAGCGGTAAACAGACAAAAGGAAACTGCAAAGATACTCGCTGCAATAACCTGTGTCAACATCGGATTAAACGCTATTTTAATACCTTATTTCAGCTATATCGGGGCAGCCTGCGCAACCGTTATCTCAGAATTGCTCCTATTTATATTATTTACCGCATCATTGCGGGGAAGTTACCTTCACTTTAATATGAGTGATATTGTCAAACCTATTTCTGCTTCGGCAATTATGGGTATTTCTATAATTCTAATGATTAATAGAGATTGGCACCTTTCAGTCACCATTATAATTGCGGCCCTCATATATTTATCAATAATTTGGACTACAGGGTACGCTAAAGAATTTAGGCTAGCAGAGCTTTAAAAAATACCTGATATATTATAAAAGAAAATTTTTGTGAAGCATGTAAATTGCAACATCTGTGAAGCAGATAAAACAAAGTTCTGTTTTACTGCAAAAGACAGAAACAGTAGTGAAAAAATTCTTTTCAACCTGGTAAAGTGCACTGAATGCGGCTTGATCTATCTCAACCCTAGACCAGATGAAGAAGAAATATTAAAGTTCTATCCTCCGTGGTATCACGCCCGCGCTGAAAATAATGTCGCAGAAATTGAAAAGTCAGAAATTTGGGGAATTCCATGGCGGGAGGCGATGGCCAAAAAGGCTGAGCCAATTTTAAAGTATAAAACCAATGGCAGAATTTTGGACATCGGTTGCGGAGATGGCTCTCTATTAAAATACCTGAAAGAAAAAGGTTGGGAGGCCTACGGGTTAGATTTTCAAGAAGCGTCTGCGAGGTATGCACGTGAAAATTTGAAATTGAATGTTTCTACTGGAAGGGTAGAGGAAATAGCGTTTCCAGAAGAATCATTTGATATAATAATTCTTTTTCATGTGTTGGAGCATCTGGACGACCCTTCGAACGTTCTAAAAAAAGTTAAAACGCTGCTCAAGAAAGACGGGTACCTATTAATTGAAGTACCGAATATTGAAAGTTTTGAATCGAGACTATTTCGTTCTAAATGGGTTGGCATATCGGCTCCACTGCACTTATATCATTTCAGCAGGAAGAGCTTAAAATCTATGCTTGAAAAATGTGGGTATGAGACGATCGAAGTTGAATTCATTCCCGAGCAAACAAAATATGTGGCCGGATTTTCAGAAAGTTTGAGGTACATGCTTTCTGATGTTGGACTATATCACACCAGAAAAAAGACCGTAACGTCGAATGAGAACAAAAGTAATTCAAATCAAAATGAATTGGATATTTTTAGACTTAATGCGGTTCATTTTTTGGAATATAAAATATTCAAGTGTATATCGCATGCTATGGACGCAATGGGTATGGGATCGAATTTACTAATAGTTTCACAGAAAATTGAGTAGGTCAAAATTTACACTGATTAATGTTCTGAAAACAACGATAACTTTGTATATTGGATAACAGTCTCTTTCATTAAGAAAAAGAAAATACAATGGGAAATGGGAATTTGATTTGATGAAACAAGATATGGCGGTCAGTGTTGTCATCCCCAATAGGAATGGGAAAAAACTGTTGAAAAAAAATCTCCCACACCTCATCGAAGCTATGAATAACTCAACTATTAAATATGAAATTATAGTGGTTGATGACGCCAGTACCGATGATAGCAAAAAATTTGTCAATTCTAATTTTCCATTTATAGTATTGGTCGAATTGCCGCGAAATTCGGGTTTTGCGATTGCTGCTAATAATGGTGTAAAAAAAGCTCGGTACAATTATGTGCTGCTACTAAATTCAGATATCAGAGTAGAGAGAGAGTTTATATTGCCGCTTCTGAAGTTTTTTCGAAACAGCAAGACTTTTGCGGTCTCGAATCGTGCAATGAAAGACACAAGCATTGCTTTGACGAAACCCCATCAGTGGATTTTCAAATACGGTTTCTTTAAAGAAGTGTATGCGAAGGAAGATCAAAAGGCTGTATATGCGTTCGGAGCATCGGGCGGTCATTCATTATTCGATAAAAAAAAATTTCTGGAACTTGGCGGCTTCGATGAACTATTTTCTCCTTTCTACTATGAAGATGCAGATTTGGGTTATCGCGCCTGGAAAAGGGGTTATTGTGTGTATTATGAACCCAATAGCGTTGTATATCATGAGCACCAGGCTAACATCGGAAGTTCGTTCAGTACGAATTATATCAACTTTATTGTAAAACGGAATATGCTATTATTCATGTGGAAGAATCTTTCCGACATCTCATTTTTAATCAGTCATATCATTTTCCTGCCGAGCCATATTCTTCTTGCTACATTTAAAAATCCTATATGTCTTATCGCATTTATTGCAGCTATCGCAAAATTACCTAAAATTATAAAGATTAGAATGAAAGAGAACCAATTTACCAGTAAGAGCGACAAGGATCTGCAACAGATATTTACTGATCAACTAAATAGTGCTGTTAACATGCCGCCTGTTTAGTCAGCCAGGCATCTACAGGAAAAAGCGCTTTAATACGCTACCTGTAAAAACTTCCATAGACTAAATGTTGTTCACAATAAAAGCAATATTACACATTAAACTATATTGGACTAAAAATATTAAGATCTGTATCCATGAAGCTTTCAGTTGTTATAGCCACGAAAAATGAAGAAAAGATGATTCAAGACTGCCTTGAATCTGTCCTATGGGCTGATGAAATTGTTATCGTTGATGATGGAAGTGAAGATCGAACTGTTGAAATTTGCAGAGAGTATACTTCCGACATAATCACTAACGACAGCAAAGGAAATTTCCATTACAACAAAAATCTAGGAATTAAAAAAGCGACAGGAGATTGGATTTTAAGTTTAGATGCTGATGAGAGGATTACAACAGAGTTAGCGCATGAAATAAGATCAGTCATTAAAAATAGCACTAAACTTGGCTATTACATTAGTAGAAAAAACTACTTTTTGGGTGATTGGATAAAAGGTTGCGGGTGGTATCCGGATTATATAATACGATTGTTCAGGAAAGGCGCGGCCAATTGGCCTGAACAAATTCATGACGTTCCTAAAATTTCTTCAAGAGAGGCGACAGAATATCTAAAAAATCACATGATCCATATCAGTTATAGAAGTTTAGATCAATTCATTCAAAAATTTTCGGCCTATACAACTAGGATTGCTGAGGAAGAGTATGAAAGTGGAGTACGAGTCACGAAACTTGGAATTCCGGTTTTTTTCATAATTAAACCCGCGTATTGGTTTCTACGAAAATATTTATTGTGGCGTGGATTTTGCGACGGTCTTAGAGGGCTATTTATTTGTTTCGCTTCTGCTATGACAATTTTCATGACATACGCCAAATTATGGGAAATTCAAGAGAAGAGATAGTGAGCAAAGTACTTTATGTCGACTCGGAGTCGGAAATTTTTGGTGGAGGACAAGTCAGCCTTCTTGAACTTCTGAAAGGAATAGATAAAACTAAATATGTTCCTCAAGTTATCATATCTGAATCGGGTAAGTTGAGAGATAAAATTGCCGAACTCTCAATTAAGTGCGACGTCATGCCGCTATCGCGGATCAGCATTCTTCAAATTCATACAATTATAGGTACTATTTGGAAATTATATAGTTTCATTAAAAATGAAAACATTGCGGTCGTCCATGTCAATAATTCGCGTTCAATGCTATATATGGCCATCGTTGGGCTGTTCATACCAGTACCAATTATATGGCATGTGAGAGTCCCCAAAAGCGATGGACTTCTCGATCGGTTTCTCGCATTTAAAGCATCTGTTGTTATCACAGTTTCCAAATCCGTAAAAGCAAGGTTCCGCTGGATCAAAGGTGATAAGGTTAGGGTAATCTATAATGGTGTTGATACAGAGCGATTTTCTCCAAAAAAAACTTCGAAAGGGAATAGACATAGTATTCTAAAAATAGGAGAGGATATTATTATTGGTACAGTTGGGCGACTTTCACCCGAAAAGGGCATAGAGTATCTTATTTCAGGAATGTCGGAAATTGTTAAGGAATTTCCCAAGGCTAAACTGTTGATTGTCGGAAGCGGCCAGAAAGCATATAAAATTTCGCTCCAAAATAGAATCAAGCGGGAAGGATTGTCATCCCATATATCTATTATTGATTTTTTAGATGATATCCACGAAGTATATCAATGTTTTGATGTTTATTGCCTTTCTTCTCTAACGGAAGGATTCAATAGAACACTGCTCGAAGCCATGTCCATCGGTTTGCCGGTTATAGCTACGGCAGTCGGTGGAAATAGAGAGATTATAGAGGATTCAGTTAATGGTATATTAGTTCAAGCTTGCGATCCTGGTGCCTTGAGCGCAGCAACCATCGGGTTGCTAAAAGATAGAATCAAGTGTGCTGAGATGGGGAAGGCCGGTAGAAAAAAAATATTCGAAAAATTCGGAATTCGTAGAAACTCTCAACTCACACAATTAATTTATGAAGAGGTGATTACGGAAAATTGCGACTAAAGGTGATCATCGGGGAAATTACAAACCTATTGGCCTGGCGAAATCTGCCGGTTCAAAAAAATGATATTGTGCTGGATGTTGGCAGTGGCGATAATCCACATGTCAGGGCAGATGTTCTCTGTGATGGAAGCTTATGGGATTCCGGTGAGCGCAGTGGAAACTACGATCTGATTATAGACGGCCGCCCGTTCGTATTCGCTAATGGTTGCAAGTTACCTTTTAAAAACAAAGCATTTGATTTCGTAATTTGCCGGCATCTGCTTGAACATATCAATAATCCGGAGGAGCTACTCGACGAACTAATGCGAGTTGGAAAAGCGGGATATATCGAGTGCCCCAGTTCTCTCATGGAGAAACTTTATGGTTGGGATTTTCATTGCCAATTAGTAGATTGTGAAAATGACATTCTTTTCATTAAACCTAAAGAAAAAAATGTAAACTATGGAATATTGCCAGTTGAGATAATAAAGGATCCTTATTGGGAAAAAATGGTAAAAAAGAAAAGCCATCTATTCACTGTTAAATATATTTGGAAACATAAAATAAAATATAGAACCGCGGGAAAGGTTTTTAGCGAAATAGATAAAAAAGAAGAAAAAATATCCTTTATTCCCAAACGCAGTTTAAGGCGCATGATACGATGGTGGATTACCAACGCTGTCCGTTTTTTTGTTGCTAAACCGAAATTTGACTTCGACCAAATTCTAGCCTGTCCGGATTGTCATGTCGATTTAATAATCGGGAATACCTCCATAGTTTGTTCAAGATGTAATGAATCTTACGTTGTTATTGACGATAAATGCTACAAGTTCATATAACCGACAATGACAAAGTTCTATGACCTCAAAACATCGTAGAAAGACATTGCCGGCAACCATTGAATACTATTAATAATGATTATTGATAAGCTGAAGTAAATTTAAGGTGGTCTTTAGAAAATTAATATGACAAAACGCATTTTAATAGATGCGCGGGAATTTAAAAAGAGCCGATTTACCGGTATCGGAAGAGCCCTGGTAGGGATAATTGATTCCCTTGAGGGCTCTAACCTTAACTTGAAAATGGTGTTGGCCGCCGGCGATAAGGATACAATACCTCCAAAATTTCATAACAAAACGAAAATTTCTATAAAAAAAGTTCCAAATAGCTTCCTGGCATCTGAAAAAGCTTTATCGGATATTAGTCGCCAGGGCTTTAAACTGTTTATAAGCCCCTATCCCAAGCTTCCTTTATTTGGGTCTCATTGCAAGAGCATAAATACGATACATGATGTTCTCGATCTTACCCACGAGGCCTACAAAAATCGACCGGGAGTTCTCTTTGACAAATTCAGATTAAAAAGCGCTATCAAAAGCGCTTCGTTGACCTGGTATGACTCCTCATGGAGTCAAAAGGAAACCTCTCAATTAACAGGTCTCAGCGGTAAGAATCCCAGGGTTCGATATCCCGGAGTGGATGAGTTGTTTAGCACTCGAAATAAGGTTGACCATCAAAATATTTTGAAGAAATACAAATTGGAGTCTGGATATATTTTGATTTGTGGAAACGGAAAATCCCACAAGAATCTTGATGTGCTTTTGCGCAGTAAAGGATCGATATCCAGGCAATTGGTATTCGTTGGCGTATCCGAAATCAATATGAAGTACTGGAAAAGAAAATGTAATACTGCCAATACGGTGTGGATTCGCCATATAATCGAAGAAGATCTTCCGACAGTTATAAGAGGTGCTTTTTGCTTAGCGCAGCCAAGCACAGCTGAGGGATATGGTTATCCTCCGCTGGAAGCTATGTCTTGTGGCATACCTGCTATAGTTAGTAACATTCCTGTATTCGTTGAGACCACCGGTGGCAATGCGATGATTGCCGACCCCCAGAAATGTCAAGAATGGATCCAGGCATTTAAGGCTCTGGAAGATCGCTCTTTTTATCAAAAACAAGTTGCTAAAGGATTGAAATGGGTAGAACCACTGAGGGGGCGAAAAGGATGGGAAAAGCATATTTCAGACATCGAGGAGTTAATTAATTGAAACTGAATTGAAATAAAGCCGTTTCATCCGTGGTCAATCAATGACACCTCCAAACCGATCGGTTAAACTTACCTATAAATGCAACGAAGGACTTGGTAGCGGCTCCAAGTCTCGATTTTACTATCTATTGAATTATGGTCCAGGATTTATTCATGTCGACAGCAAATAATGACAGCATTAAGATATTATTTGTGGCTGATGTGCCATTGGATAACCCGAGCAGTGGATCTGAGAATATGTTAAATCGGCAAGCTAAGGACCTTTCTGCAGCTGGAGTGGAGGTGTGTGCCATTGTCAGACTTTTAAGGAGCGAAAAGCCGAGTATTAAAAGGTTGTACGGTATTAAGTTGGCTCAATTTTATGCACCTACCCATCGATTTTGGAGATTTCTATATCAACATTTGAAATATTCGGTTTATTTCTGCGAAAAATTCAGACGGTATTCACCATTTTCCGCTATTGTAGCGCACCAGCCGATTAACTGCTTTATTCTGCTGCTAAAAAGCAAACAATTGCGTTCTCCGCTATTGTATAATTTCCATTCTCCAAGTCATGAAGAGTATTTGCTTTCAAGAGATAATCCGCAATCCTTTTGGAACTACGTTCCGATGCTCATGAGACGAAAGATAGAACAATATTGCCTTCAGAAAGCTCAATTGGTGATGGTTGCAAGTGAATATATGAAGCAAAAGGTTATCGACATTCATCATATTGATGAAACGCGCATCTTTGTAAATCCCGGTGGCGTCGATCTTGATTGCTTCCATCTGCCTGATGACAGGCGGCTTCAAAAGAAGAATTTGGAGCTGCCCAAAGATCGGGTCCATTTGTTGACAATTCGCAATTTGGAGCCGCGCATGGGATTGGACAATCTTATAAAGGCTATTGCTTTGCTTGAGGAAAGAAAATTTCATGTCCACCTGGTCATTGGCGGAGAGGGCCCTGAGCGACAAAAACTCGAGAATCTAATCCGTCGCTATGGGCTTTCCGGTAATGTCGCTATGACAGGATTTATACCTCCTGATAAGTTAGCCGATTACTATGGTGCGGCCGACTTTTTTGTGCTGCCTACCCGCAAATTGGAAGGCTTCGGGCTGGTGACTGTGGAGTCGCTTGCCTGTGGAACTCCGGTATTGGGTACCCCTGTCGGGGGGACCCTGGAGATATTGTCCGGTCTGGATTCACAATTTCTTTTCCATAATGCTACAGCCGAATCCATGGCCGAGGGTATTCAATGGGCGATAGAAACGTGGCTCTCAGATGATGTTGAATATGAAATTCTTAGAAGTCGTTGCCGTAAATATGCTGAAAAAAATTACTCATGGGAAATGCATATCCAAGCTTTGCATTCAAAATTACTGCAATTGGACAAACAGAATCATACATGCTTGCAATTTAACTAACTAATTTGAGAAACATAAACTGTAGAAAAAACTTTGTGATATTGGAGTTATAATGAAAAAGGCTTTGATTACGGGTATAACCGGACAAGACGGGAGTTATTTGGCAGAATTATTGTTGTCCAAAGGCTACGAAGTTCATGGTATCGTACGGCGTGTTGCTTTAGAGCACCCGCAAGCCCGCATGTGGCGGATAAGACATTTGCTTGACCAAATCAAAATACACAGTGCCTCCCTGGAGAGCTATGCCAGCATCTTCAACATCGTGTCTGAGGTTCGTCCGGATGAATGTTATCATCTTGCGGCTCAGAGCTATGTGTCCTATTCTTTCGAAGATGAGTTTTCCACCATCAATACCAATTTAAACGGCACCCACTATATGCTTTCAGCGATCAAGCGGCAAGCCCCGGCGTGTAGATTCTATTTCGCTGCTTCCAGCGAAATGTTCGGTAAGGTTGAAGAAACTCCCCAAAATGAGCAGACACCGTTTCACCCCCGTTCTCCCTATGGAATTTCAAAAATGGCCGGTTTTGAACTGACACGCAACTATCGCGAAGGATATGGACTGTTCGCTCTTTCCGGAATTCTGTTCAACCATGAGTCGCCGCGCAGGGGTGCAGAGTTTGTGACTCGAAAGATCACGTCGGCTGCGGCAAAGATCAAACTTGGAATTGAAAATGAACTGCGACTGGGAAACCTGGAGGCCAAACGGGATTGGGGGCATGCGCGCGATTACGTCCGTGCGATGTGGCTGATGCTGCAACTGGATGCCCCCGAAGACTTTGTGATTGCCACCGGAAGATCCTATTCTGTGCGTGAGTTTTTGGAAAAGAGCTTCGATTATTTGGAGCTGGATTATAAGCAGTACCTGGTTCTCGATAACGATCTTTATCGGCCGGCGGAAGTCAACATCCTGCAGGGCGACGCCACAAAAGCGCGCCAAAAACTGAAATGGAAACCGGCCATAAAGTTTGAAGAAATGATCAACGAAATGGTAGACAGTGATCTACAGTGGTATCGTCAAAGCGCAGAGGTCGGGTTTGCACCTGCCTGGTAGCCGGACCGGAATTTACTCGACGAGGCGCGCCAGTTTGAGTGCTTTGCATTACTGAATGCTCATGGAGCTGAGAATTGAATATACTTTGCGTCGCTGATGTTTCCATCGCTTCTGTTATCGGAGGCGCCGAACGGGTTCTCTACGAGCAATGCACAGGTTTAGTCCGGCGTGGACACGATGTGCAAATCTTGACTCGATTGCTGCCGAACCACGCCTGCAATATTGAACTAATTGACGGAGTTCGCGAACGGAGGTATCCGGTTGATCGTTCAAACGATATTGCTTTTCTTTTTACCAGCTGGCGCAACAGCCGAAAGCTTTTTGAAAAAATGTGCGCGGCACAGAGCTTCGATTGTATCAACTTCTACCAGCCCTTTTCTGCTTTAGGTGTTGTCTCCTCACAGGACAGTGAGACATCTTGGAGGATATATACGTGTTTATCGCTGTCATTTGAAGAATATATATCTCGCCAGGCGTGCACCTCGTTTTCAAGCCTGAAGGTAATGAGTTTTGCGAATAGTTGGGCTCGGAAGTGGATTGAAAAGCGCGTTCTTGGTAAAAGCGATACTATCATGGTGCTAAGCCGGTATACCCGGAAAACCTTATGGGACGCCTATCGCATTCCACCGCCAGCCATCATGGTTAACGCAGGCGGTGTTGACTTGCAGAAGTTTCAGCCGGCTGACGACAAGCTTGCCCTCAGACAGCGTCTGGGGCTTGCGGACGACAAAGTAATTGTCTTCACAGTCAGAAACCTGGTACCTCGGATGGGATTGGAGAATTTACTGCAAGCCTTGCATCAAGTGGCCAGCCGGGCGCCCAGACTTCATCTTGTCATCGGAGGGGATGGACCACTGAAAGAAAGTCTTAGTGCCTTGATGAGCGAGCTGGGTTTGTCTGACCGCGTTCGATTTGAAGGTTTCATTCAAGAAGAAGATTTGCCGAATTATTATGCCATGGCAGACCTGTTCGTGCTGCCCACGAGAGAACTTGAAGGGTTTGGGTTGGTCACTCTGGAGTCCCTTGCATCCGGTGTGCCGGTTCTAGGGACGCCAGTTGGTGGAACCCAGGAAATAATGGACGGATTCGATCCAGGCTTTCTGTTTGAAGATACGACTCCCGAATCCATGGCGGCTCTGATTCTGGAGAAATATCGACAGATCACAGAACGTCAGGCCGAGTGGATCGAAATTTCCGCGAGTTGCCGTCAATTTGTGGAAGAAAACTATTCTTGGGAAAAAAACATCGATGCTCTCGAGAATGTTCTCATCACTCGATCGAGTAAAGTGAGGCGCCGGGACTCTACGAGTTCTGCCGAAAATGAAGCGAGTCCGCTGGATATCCAGTAATTCCCCAACTAAAACTTGAATTCCGAAAAATTGCAACGACCAAAATTCCAAATTCCAAACCAGGTTCGATCATTGACCTTTGGAATAGCCCCCTGTCGATAAGGCCATAATACGCGGCTTGGTCCTGTTTTATTCGGAATAAGGATATTTACTAACGCAATATGTGTGGCATCTGCGGAATCATCGATTATAAAAGCGCCCACGACCCGAGCGAACATATCGGGCGAATGGCTGACTCCTTGGTCTATCGTGGGCCTGACGACCAGGGGCTATGGATCGGCCGGTCCAACGGCGATAGGGGCCGGAGGGTTAGCGTAGGAATCGGCCATCGGCGGCTGTCGATTCTAGACCTCTCGGATGCCGGGCGTCAGCCCATGTGCAATGAGGACGAGTCGGTCTGGATTTCTTACAACGGGGAAATCTACAATTTCAGGGAACTCAAGGAAGAGCTGGTTCGAAAGGGCCATCATTTCCGGAGCAACACGGATACGGAAGTTATTCTCCATCTCTATGAAGAGGAAGGGGTCAAAGCCGTCGAAAGACTGAACGGTATGTTCGCTTTCGCGCTGTGGGATCGAAAACGGGCACGACTTTGGGTCTGTCGAGACCGCGTCGGCATTAAACCCCTGGTATACTATTGGGACGGCAGGACCTTTGGGTTTGCTTCGGAAATCAAAGCCTTGCTTCGTTATCCGGATATTCAGGCAGAACTGGATGAGACCGCACTGCAGCTATATCTGGCCTTCGCCTATGTGCCAGCCCCGTATACGATGTTCAGGAACATCCGCAAATTGGCGCCCGCTAGCTGCCTGATGCTGGAAAATGGGGATCTGTCTATTGAGAAATACTGGGAGGTGCCCGGGCAGGTCGATGAAACCCTTTCTTCTCTTGCGGCTGACGGACAAATAGAAATCATCAAAGACAATCTTAGGGAATTGCTTAGTGATGCTGTAAAATCGCGGATGATTGCAGATGTGCCCCTGGGGGCGTTTCTAAGCGGGGGCATCGACTCGAGCATCATCGTGGCGCTCATGGCTCAGCACAGTGCCCAGCCGGTCAAAACCTTTTCGATCGGTTTCGAAGATGACCCGATTTTCGACGAAACCCATTACGCACGCGAGGTTGCGAACCGCTATCGAACCGATCACCATGAATTCAAGCTGTCCCAGCAAGACATGCTCGATGTCCTGGTCGACGTTCTGCACACTTTCGACGAGCCTTTCGGAGATTCTTCGGCCATTGCAACCTTCATTGTCTCCAGGGAGACCAAAAAACATGTAACCGTGGCCTTGTCGGGCGACGGCGGTGACGAGCTGTTTGCCGGCTACCGTTCTTATCTGGGGCCTTTTTGGTACGCTCGATATGCGGCGATCCCCACGCTCATTCGCAAATGCTTGATCGAAAGCGTCATCGAACGATTGCCGGAATCGCGCGACAACCAGGTTCTGGAATACATCCGACGTTTCAAGAAATTTGTTAGGGGCACCAAGGGCAATCTGGCGGAACGGATGCTTTCACTGAAAGAAATAATCCCGAATGATATCCGGCAATCGATCCTACTGAAAAGCGGTCAAAATACCGCTGATGATCAACTCGATCCGGCATTGGCCTGGGTCCAAACGCTTTTGAGCTACTACCGTCATGATGAACTCAACAGCATTCTGTACTCGGACTTCATAGATTCGCTGCCTTGCGATATGCTCACCAGGGTTGACTGGATGAGCATGCGAAACTCCTTGGAGGTTCGCGTCCCGTTTCTGGACCACCGGGTCGTGGAATTGGCTTTCAAGATGCCAAGCAGCCTGAAACTTTGCAACGGCCAAGGCAAATACATCCTGAAGGAAACCTTTAAAGACTTGCTGCCCGCATCGCTGCTTGACCGGCCGAAAGCAGGCTTCGAGGTGCCTATCAGCCGCTGGTTGAAGAACGATCTCAAGTTTCTGGCAGATCAATACCTGGTTGAGGAACGCATCCGGGACCAGGGACTCTTTGATTACGATGTTGTCAAAAAATTAAAACAGAGCCATGGCACAAATAAAAGGGATACTTCCTGGATCCTCTGGAGTTTGATTGTGTTTCAACATTGGTATGACCACTATCTATCTTAATCTTCCCAATTGTAATCGAACCGGGTACTAAAAATTTTCTGATTCTTATTGGGGCGTTAATAATTCTCACCGAAAGTTCTGTGTTGTCACCGTTCATATAGGCATTATTCTAGCAAGACGGAAAAAATATCCACGATAATAAGCATCCTTCTCATCGCATGAAAATTAAATTTACATGACTTGTATTTGTTGCCAATCAGATAAGATCAGTAATCATTTTTTGGGTTCAAAAAAGATGTACAGGTGTCGCGATTGTGGCCTTCTCTATCATAGACCGAATGAAAGATGGGAAAAAAATGAATACCTGATAAAGCACTATCAGAATGACGATCCTCATCTTAATGTCGCCGTTTCCAAAGAGGAATTTTTTAATTCGGTACTAGAATATCTTACTTTTAAAATCGAAAAAAACGGTCGGACTATTTTGGATATAGGATGCGGCTATGGATACTTTTTAAGAGCTGCTGCAAAAAAAGGGTGGCAAACATACGGCGTTGAAATTGCACCTCACGCCGTATGCCAGGCAAAAGATAAGCATGAAAATATAATTGTTTACCAGGGTACACTTAAAGAAGCCGATTATCCGGCCAATTTTTTTAATGCAGTTACATTATGGGATGTACTATTTAGCGCCGAAGATCCATACGAAGAGCTAAAAGAATCTTATCGGATTATGAAACCGGGCGCTATCATCGGAATTAGGGTCCGCAATGTTTTTTTTCAGAGATTAACCTTTGTACTTCTGTTCCCTTTTGAAAAGATTTTGGCTCGTATGGGATTAAAACCTCCGTATGTATTTCACTCTTACTGTTTCAGTGTTTCAGCCATTAGAAGCTTGCTGCTGCGGCTCGGTTATACCAATATACAGATTTTCAATGCTCTTTTAACCGAAGGGGATCCTTATAATTATGCGGGTAGTAAGTTACTTGTGGCAAGTGTAAAGCGCGTGGTGGATATGCTAGGTAAATTCATCTTTTTTATTTCTCGAAAAAAGCTAATTGTCGGCCCTTCACTATTGGTTTGGGCTGAGAAACCAAGGTCAGATTTTAGATAGAGGTACGATTATTTGAAAAAAGTCCTTCACATCATCACCCGCCTGGACATGGGCGGTTCGGCCCAGAATACTCTGTTGACATGCCACAAACTGGCTCGGGAATACGAGATGGTGCTGGTCTATGGGCTTGCGCGGGAGTCTAATATGACGGACTCCGAAAGTGCGGCTGTTGAAAAGCAAATAGAAGGCGCCCGGGTAAAAGGGGTCCGGTTTATCCCAGTTTCATCTTTGGTGCGCCGAATCAGTCCGTCGCGTGATATCCTGGCCTTGTATGAACTCCTTCGGATAATCCGAAAAGTAAAACCGGATATCGTTCACACCCATACCTCAAAAGCCGGTATTCTGGGCCGTCTGGCGGCTAAAATTGCAAATGTCCGGTACATCATACACACGCCCCACGGTCACGTCTTTTACGGGCATTTTGGGCCTTTGCTATCCCGGATATTTATTTGGATTGAAAAACTTTTTTCTTTTTTTACCGATCGGATGATCACCCTGACTGAGGGGGAGCAAAAAGATTATATAGAACGCTCCCTATGTCCGCCGGAAAAATTGATCAGGATTCACAGCGGGGTGGACGTCGAAAAATTCAAGCAGGAGCCGGTTAATCCAGTTGAGAAGAGGCGTTCATTGGGGCTGCCGCGGACCGGTTCGGTCGTGGGATTTGTCGGTTGGCTGCTGCCGATCAAAGGGCCCCTGCACTTGCTACGGGCCATGGAACATGTCTGGCAGGATCATGACGACACGATTCTGGTGTTCATCGGAAAAGGTGAACTATTGGTCGATCTAAAGGCCGAAGCTCTGCAAATAAGCGCCAACGGCCGGGTTCATTTTCTGGGTTGGCGCAGCGATATCCATGAAATTATGCCAATATTCGACATTTTCGTGTTGCCGTCTTTAAACGAGGGCATGTGGCGGGTTCTGGTTGAAGCCATGGCGGCTGGCAAACCGATCGTGGCGAGCAATGTCGGCGGAATTCCGGATCTTGTGCAGCATGGTGTCAACGGATTACTGGTGCCGCCCGGTGACGAAGAGGCTCTGGGGGCCGGCATCAAACAGCTTATCCCCAACCCGGAAAAAACCGAATCAATGGGGCGACAGGGTCGGATCCTCTGCAATCAATTCAGCCTGGAAGCCATGATCGAAAAAATTGACGGCTTGTACCATGACCTGTTTGCATTGCAGCACCCGGATCAGCCTTCGCTCTGTGAGTTGCGGCCCGCCGGGGCGCTTGAAAAATACGAAACCCGAATGTCGAAATCCGATACCAATCCTAAATTCGGATGTTCGAATTTCCAAAACAGTCAAAACAAGTCGATCGAGGCCGTGCCTGAAATTGATCAAGGCGGTCCTCATTAGATTGCATAGTAGATCGGACTCATTACATCTGAATTTGGTGGGCACAGCCCACCCTACGGTTTAGAATTCCGGGAACATCAGGGTTCATTCGAACCCGGCATTTCAGTCCTTTCTGCCGAGAGCCCCATTTTTATGAAAACCTGGCTGGCATATTTAAACAATGGATTATCACGCAAGATGCCTGAATCCCGAATTGCGGGCGATCGAGGCCGGAGCCCCCTTAGCGCCAACCTGCGAATCCTGCTTCCTTATTTCAAGGGACATTGGCGGCGGGGCCTGTGGGGTTGTTGGTTTATCGTGGCCGCCTCTTTATTGGCCTTTCCGCCACCTCTCATCACACGCTATCTGGTGGATGACATCATCCTAGGCCGCCAGATCGCCCTCCTGACAGGTGCTCTTGTGCTGCTGATCGGCTGCCTGGTCGCCGAAAAAGTCGCCCATTTGCTTGAAGATTTTTATTTTGCACGTTTTGAGCAAAAAATAATCCTTGATATACAGCAGGACCTAATAGACCGGGTGCTGCTTCAACCCAAGTCATTTTTCGACGACAAACAGACCGGGTATCTTCAATCACGGCTGACCGAAGATGTGGATGGGATCCGCTGGTTCTTTTCCGGTGCCATCGCGCATGTCACCGGCAATTTCCTGCGGCTTTTAGGCGGTATCGGCTTTTTAATATATTTAGAGTGGAAACTGGCCTTGATCGTATTGGTGATCTTGCCCGGACTGGTGTGGATGATTCGGTTTTTCTCCCGCAAGATCCACCTGCTGAGTCATCAAGCCATGGAACATAAGGCTGATGTAACCGGTGAGGTTCAGGAATTTTTGTCCGAAAATTCCCTGATCAAGGCATATGGCAATGAAGATCAGGCCCGGAACAATCTGATGACCTCTATTGGAAACGTCTTTCAAATTACGCTGGAACAGAAGGTCGTCAATTCCCTCGCCGGTCTTGCCATCAATTCCCTGCCCGGGGTTGCACGCTCGCTCACTCTGGCTGTGGGCGCGGTTTGGATTATTCAAGGTCAGTGGACCATCGGATCATTATTGGCGTTTCAAGCCTATCTGGCATATGTTTTCGGTCCGGCCCAATTTTTGGCTTCATCCAATCTGCAATTTCAAAAATCCCTGGCTGCGCTGGAACGCGTAACGGCGTTTTTTGACATGGTCCCGGAGGAAACTGCGGCAACCGGACATGAGGTTGAGCGATTAGGTGGAGATATAGAATTTAAGAACGTCTTTTTTGGATACCCGCGCCATAAACCTATCCTTAAAAACATTTCGATCCACATTCGTCCGGGTGAGCGCGTGGCCGTTGTCGGTCCGAGCGGTATCGGAAAAACAACCCTGTTAAGCCTGATAATGCGCTTTTATCATGCAAGCTCGGGAGAGATCTATTTCGACGGCCGGCCTGCGTCGGCACTTGACACGCGCTCGCTGCGGCGACGGATCGGGTATGCGTCCCAAAACCCGATTTTGCTGACCGGCACGGTATGGGAAAATCTTCGCTATGGAGCGCCCTCTGCCGACGGGGATCTAATCATGCATGCCGCCAGGACCGCCGCGATTCACGACGACATCCAAAAGCTGCCTGATCAATATGACACCCTGATCGGTGCCGGCGGCTATAATTTGTCCGAGGGCCAGAAGCAGCGGTTGTCGATTGCACGAGCCTTGGTCAAGCGGCCGGATATTCTGATTTTGGATGAACCGACGGCCGCATTGGACAGCGCCGCGGAGAGTTCCATTTTTGACGCTTTGCCTTCCCGGTTAAACGGCAAAACCGTGCTGGTCGCTTCACATAGATGCTCGACCATCGAACGCGCGGATCGGATTCCATTGTTAAATGAAAATGGTATTGCAGCTTTCGATACGCCGGATTTGCTGAGAGATTCCATGTTGAACATTCGATTAAATGCGCCCTATCCGGAAGCATTGGCGAACGCATAACTTTAGATAGACACTAATACCAACCAGTCGGGCCTGATGGGTTTCGAGAGATCCAAGTGAGCGGGCAGCGGCAAAAGAATTTTTGATGATGAAATATCAAGATTACGGCGATTGGAGCCTGGGCGTACACCGGCGGCTGTCCCCCAAACGAATTCCGATCAGCGGCTCTCTTGAGATTACCCAGCGCTGCAACAATCAGTGTATTCATTGCTATAACAATTTGTCGGCCGGAGATCATGAGGCCCGCGAGGATGAACTCACCCTCGCTGAATATCGCGGAATTATAGACGAGATAGTTGAGGCCGGCTGTCTCTGGCTGCTGCTAACCGGGGGGGGGAAGTTTTTCTGCGCCCGGATTTTCTCGGTATTTACAGCTATGCGCGACAAAAAGGGCTGCTGATTACCATTTTTACCAACGGGACGCTGGTCACGTCCCACATCGCGGATTACCTCGCCCGGTTCCCGCCGTTTTCGATTGAAGTTTCGATATACGGCCGGACCCAGGAAACGTTTGAATCAGTTACCCGAAATCCAGGCACCTTTGAGCAATGCTTCAATGGCATCAATTTAATGAGGGAGCGAAATTTACCCGTGAAAATCAAGACCATGGTCATTACCGCGAACCGGCATGAGGTCCGGGGGATGAAACAGCATGTCGAAAATGATCTTGGCCTGGAATTCAAATTTGATGCCATGATCAATCCCAGACGGGATTGCTCTCAGAGCCCCCTTGAAGTGCGTTTGACTCCGGCTGAGATCATCGCATTAGACCTGCAGGATCGGGAGCGGGCGTCTGAATGGCGACAGTTTGCCCGGCGGTTTAACAAGCCCCTATCAGACCCGGCCCTGAGCGACAAACTGTTTACCTGCGGCGGCGGACAGAATGCATTTGCCATTGATGCATACGGGGAACTGTCCCTTTGCATGATGTCGCCGAGCGACACCTTTAATCTGCGCCAAGCCGGATTCAAAGACGGTTGGCAGAACCACCTTTTGAAGCTGAGGCAGCAGAAGATTTCCAAAAAGACCAAATGCAGCAGCTGCCAGATCAAAGCCATGTGCGGAATGTGTCCGGTCAACAGCCAACTGGAGTGCCGGGATGCCGAATCCCCGGTGGATTTTCTGTGCCGGGTCGCGCATCTTAGAGCTTATGTTTTGAGCCTTCCCATAGAAGGGCATGGTGAATGTGAATACTGCCCGGGGGGACGCCGGTATGAGGCGATGATGGAGACGGCGGGGAGGTTGAAGGAGCGCTTCGCTGGAGGGAGCGCTTCGCTTGAGGAGCGCTTTGCTTGAGGAGCGCTTCGCTTGAAGGAGCGCTTCGCTTGAAGGAGCGATTCCCTTGAAGAGCTTCGCCTGGGGCGATTCGATGAGTGGCACTGTGCGCCTTGATGAACGTTGTGATTGCAGAACTTGAGATGTGAAATATGAGTGATAGTGATGACAATCGATATGTTTTTCCTTTTGAAAAGCTCGAAGTTTGGCAGCTGGCAATTGATTTAGCTGATTATATTCTTGGGCTTCTGGAATCTTTTCCTCCGAATAGGCACTTGCGCTTGGTGGGTCAAATGGAAGCTGCCGTCTCGAGTATTCCTCAAAATACTGCCGAGGGAAAAGGCCGGCAGTATAAAAAGGAATTTATTCAATACTTATATATTGCTCAAGGATCCCTATATGAAGTGTTAACTTTAACTGTGATATTCAGACGTCGCAGCCTTTTCAAAAAAGAAGAATCTGTCAAAATATGGAAGGATGCCGAAATCATTGATCGTAAAATACACGGTCTGATAAGAAGTCTAAAACGAAGATCTTAGTTGTGCCTGTGACGCCCAGTCAATAATCAGCCTAAAGCGAAGCGCTCCTCCAGCGAAGCGCTCTTTCAAGCGCAGCGCTCCATCACTCCGTGATGCCATGTTTCCCGAACTCATAACAGAACTATTACAAGATGGTTATAGGGTCAACTTCACCGCCCCCGGCCACAGTATGTTTCCAACGATAATGGCCAATGAAAGCATTATCGTGGAGCCTATTGATCCTAAAACGGTCAGATTGAGAGATATCATCCTATACCGGACCAACGGCCAACTGATAGCCCACCGGGTGGTCAGTATAGAAAAAATGCTGGAAGCTTCACTGACAACACCTCAATCATCAGTACCTGCTCCGTTTCGACTTCCCATCAAGGGCGAACGCCCGCTCTTCAAGCGCAGCGCTCATAAAGCGAAGCGCTCCTCAAGTGAAGCGCTCCTCAAGCGAAGCGCTCCTCAAGCGCATCGCTCCTCAAGCGAAGCGCTCCATTTTATCCTCCGCGGTGATGCCTCCGATACATGTGATCTGCCCGTGACACCCGCTCAGATTTTAGGCAAGGTGATTGCGATTGAAAGATTCGGCCACAGGATTGACCCCTATAGTTCCGTCCACAGATTGAGCTCTTGGGGCCTGGCCTGGATGGCTCGTTCTAAACGGCTGCTTCGAACCTTTTTCTCAATTTTTGCCACAGATGGACGATAACAGCATTAGGTAGATATCTGATTAGGCAGTTAAATTATATGCGTTCCATTGAACATAAAATTCTGACAAGTGCCGCCAACTTGGAGCCGGATGAGAACGATTTTATAAAACTGCGCCGCTACATGTCAACGGCCACCGATATCTCTCACCTGATCGATCTGGCTTATAAAGAAGGGATGGCAGGCTTTCTCTATAAAAATCTTCTGAAAGCCGGGCTGCTGGAAACGCTTGATTCTCACCATCGGCAACGACTTTACGAAAGCTACTACCTGGCCATTCGACACAACCTCAAGTTGATACATGCGTTGAATGAAATCCTTAATCCGCTGGTGCAACGGCGGATTCAGGTCATCCTGACCCAGGGTATATCCCTGTTGCAGGAGGTGTACCGGGATATCGGATTGCGGCCCATGACTGATTTAGATCTGTGGGTTTTGCCGGGCGATTATGAGGACCTGGCTGATAGCCTTGCCACACAGGGATTTGTATCCGATTCGCTCTATCCTTATACATTCAAGAAAGGCGAGGTCATATTGGATATCCATACCCATTTTCTTTGGGGGGACCGTATTAAAAGCCGGGACATGCTGATAAATATCGGCCAGGAAGAGATATTTAAAGCGGCCCGGCCGATCAATGTGTATAATCCGGCGGCCCTTTGTCTGGACCCGCCGGATCATTTTTTGTATTTGAGCTTGCATGCCTTGAAGCATAACCTGGAACGTTTGGTCTGGCTGGTGGATCTAAAATACCTGGTGGCCAAATGGAAGCTCACAGATTGGACGGCTTTAATGACTCGCGCCGAACAGCCGGGGCAGCAACCCGCGCTGTTTTATATTCTCTTTATCTTATCCAAACTTTTTGACCTTCAACTGCCTCCTGAAGTTTCAGGCAGCCTGGACGGCTGGGCGCCGAATTGGTTCGAGCGCCGGGTGTTGACCCGGAGAATTAATGGGAAACCAATCCCTGACTGGTGTCAATTGGTGCTCATTTCGGCCGGTATCGGACTGCGCGAGAGATTAATTTTTATTGGCGAAACGCTATTTCCCAAGCCCAAAATATTGAGGCAGGTGTTTCCCAACTGCCACAATTCAAGCGACAGGCAACTTTACTGGAAAAGGTTTCTGCAAATCCTGGGATCTTTTAAAACATAAAGTTCGCGTCAAGAAGCCCCGTCAGGCTCATCGCATTACCCCTCTCACCTTCTCACCTTCTTACCTTCTTACCTTCTTTCTTTCTGACCTTCTCACCCTCTCACCTTCTGACCTTCTTTCTTTCTTTCTTTCTGACCTTCTCACCTTCTCACCTTCTTACCTTCTGTCCTTTCTACCTTCTGACCTTCTCGCCACCGCTTATTCCTCACTATATTCAATCCATTTATTTCGTCATCGCTACCGTAAAATCGGCAGGCTGAATATGGCGAGATTGCCCAGGCAATGAATGGTGATCGGTGTCATGAGGTTCTTTTCTCTTTCGTATGCAATTGCAAAGACGACTCCGCCTACCACCTGGGTAATGGGTATGCTGCCCCCGATGCGATGGGTAAATACAAAGATTAGCGTGCTGACAATAATGGCGGTCATTGCCCCCCATTTTCTAAAAAAGCCGAAGATGATCCCTCGAAAGAAGATTTCTTCCGCGATAGGGCCGATGAAACCTCCCACCAGAAGCAAAATAAAACCCTGCCGCCACGATGATGGCCTGGGGTTGTGGAAATATTTCAGGGGATCGACGCCAAAGGCCAGCAGTCCGACGTAGATACCGGCGGCAACCATTCCGAAATAGGCTGACCAAATTAAGCCCTTTATGAACCCGCTCATGATATTCGGCCGGGCAAGCCCGATTGCTGCGGTAGTTTTTTCAAGCTGCCAAACGATGGCAATCAGTAAGATAATCTCTAAATACCGAAGCAGCCCCAACGCCGGCAGGGCAGATGCAACTTTCCCATGAACTATAAAGCGAAAGCCCGCTTCGATCAAAAATATCGCTGCCATGGAAATGGCGATTGTCTTTAATGAGATTTTGTTTGCTTCCATCCCAGTGATCTTATTGCTTTATACGCATACATTTGCTCGTACCAGCTTTGAGAGTTTACGACTTTTGATAATATCGGTTGGACTGCCCGGGAATTTCCCAGCCGGCCAAGAGAATAAAGGGCCATTGTGCGAACATTCAAATCGGCGTCGTTTAAATATTCCAGCAGCACTGCCATATTTTCCGGTCGGCGGCTATGGGCCAAGGCTCCCACCAGCCAATAGCGTTCCTGGGAAGGACGGTTGTCCTTGAGGACCGGGTAGGACTTGTAGTCAGCGATATCCAGTTTCTTTTTCGTTATCAATTTCAAGGCCGCGATCCGTGTTTGCCAATATTCCGAAGCAAGAGATTTAGCAATATTCCGGCTGTCAATGCTGCGACTTCGATTGGATTGGAAATATATCAGTACCAAGCAGCCGATGAGCAAGCATAAAATTGAAGCTGTCAAGGCCGAGGGACCCCGGCCCATAATGAAATAACCCGGGTAATATAAAACGGCATGGGCAATCATATACAGCGCTATGGGAAATCCAATCAACAGAGACAGGAAAGTAAATTGTCGAAATATCGCATTGCGATCACAGGCCTCCGAAAACCTTCGCAGCACACCTGGGGCATCATCTAAAAACTGCCGGGTCGGAGTCTGAAACACCCGGCGGCCACTAGCTTGAAACACCAGTTGATCGTTTTTTTGCCGAATGACTAAATCAACACGTGCGTTATCGGACAATGGCAGATAGTCATGGGCTAGCAGTTGCCGGCTGATTCGATGCTTCAATGAACGGGATGAAACATTCTCAATATTGGCGGTCTTGATCGTTTTCTGACTCAGCGCTTTAAAGGCCTGGGCCGGGTAAAGCGTGTAGGTGTAGTAGAAATTACTGAATTTTCTGCCATAGTCATGGGATAAAAGAAGATTGTCCCGTAGATCCAAAAACATGGCACCATCAAATTGGGTAAACCAGAGCAGGGCCAACAGGGGCAGGGGGGCCAAGTGAATCCAGGCTCTGAATCGATTTTTGGTCTTAATCGGACAAGATTCCCAAATTGCGGTTAACGCAAAAATAACCGGTGCAATGATTACAAAATACAGGGTCGGCATTAATGCAAAGCCGTTGCTGTTTACCATGAACAGCAATGCGGCCCAAACAAAACCCCAAAAAACCAGCCCGGTTTTTTGATGCCGAAACAATCGAATCCACAGCCAGCCGGCAGCCATTGCGCCAAGCGTGACGCCTGCTCCAATGGAAAAGGTAAAAAAAAGCCGCCCCAAAATGTGGGACCAAAATCCAACAGGCTGCCCATAACATGCTTGCCGGGTACGGCCAGATAACCGGCCGAAGTCACGGCGGTCATCGTATTAAACAAACCAAGGTTTGAAAGGTACACGTGCAGTGCGGCGATCGCTTGGGCAATTATGAGCCCCAGACTTAAAATAATGACTGGATGATTCGTGCGCAAACGATTCGCCCAGGCGGAAGATAATCGAAATGAAAAGTAGGGAGGACGTTTTAAAAATGTGATCATTATGGTTCTGTTAACGAGAATTCAAATGTGGTCTATTGGGTGCCGGGAATATAAAACCTGTTGCAGATCCGATTGCCTGGATACCTGCGGTGTAAGTTCCATCAATTCAGAACCCTGACCCGCGATCTGATTAAACCGGGACATTCATATGTATTTTTTCGTATAAACGGCAAAAGGTCAAGTGCTGATTATCGCCGGGCATAAAAGGCGACAATTGATAAATGCCCAGTATTATGATATATTTTTTGTAATAAGTCACCTTTTGGCGGATCGAGAACCTGAGAAGGCGATATTCTTATTGCAAGCAATCAAAATCACATATATAGCAGCCGGCCTTATTGCAGTTTTTTTATTCTGCAACACCGGCGCGGCCCGGGATTATCATCAGGTACCCGGCGTGATGCACGTGCACTCTACCTACAGTTCCGGTCGATATTCACTTGAAGAACTGGTTTCTGAAGCAAAAGATAAACAAATAGGTGCGCTTTTGCTAACGGATCATGATCTGGTAGTCATGGAATACGGGTTGTTTCCCTTCCGGCACCTTATCAAAAAAAGGGTAGAAAGAAATTCGATCCTCAAAGCCGGGCCGGAAGTCTTCCTTTCAGAAATCGCGCGCTTGAATACCCAGCAAAAATCCGTAACAATTATTCCCGGGGTACAGTCCTCGCCATTTTACTATTGGACGGGCAATCCTTTTGGTCAGGGCCTGACTGCCCACGACTTTCGCAAGGAGTTATTGCTCATCGGTTTATCAGACCCTGATGATTACTACGGCTTGCCCCAATTGCATGGCGGATTTTCTACCAGATATGTGTGGGCCCTTCTGCCCCGGTTTGTCATTTTTTTGGCTGTATTCCTGTTGTCGGTTTATCTTTTAATTCAAAATGACAGATACAGGATTGGCGGCATAATTATTGCCCTTTTGAGTTTGGCCCTGATGATCAACCATCACCCCTTTAAAAGCTCCCGTTTTGACCCCTACCACGGGGATCAGGGTACGGCGCCTTTTCAGGAGGTAATCGATTATGTACGAAGCCGCGGAGGATTGGTATTCTGGGCTCATCCGGAGTCCAATTATTCTAAAGACGGCGTCGCTTTAGGGCCCATCACGACCGAAACGAAACATTATCCTGAAGCGTTAATTGAATCCAAAGACTATACCGGTTTTGCTGCCGTCTACGGAGATACCTCAAATGCGGATAAGCCCGGTATGCATTGGGATCAGATATTGAGCGACTACTGCCGGGGTCTCCGGGACCGGCTGGCATGGGCTATTGCGGGATCCGACTTTCATGAAGAACAAACAGGTTTTGAGCTGGATACATTTCAAACCGTATTTCTGGTAGAGAATAAGCAAATATCCGATATTTTAAGTGCACTTGAACATGGCCGAATCTATGCCGTGAAAAAATCCCATGACGGTCGACTGTCACTTGATCAATTCAAAATAAAAGATCCCAGCACCGGCGAAACGGCCACCATGGGTGAGGAAATAGATATAAAGGTACCTCCCTTAGTCGCCGGACGAATATCAGCTGCAGACCAAGGCCAGCAAACGGTTAAGATATCTATTTTCAGAGATGGGAAACTCAGCTGGACCTTCGACGGCCAAACACCCCTGGAGTTCCAATTGCTCGATGAAGAAGGATGGCGCGGGAAAACCTACTATCGTCTCGACGTGAAAAGTAAGACCGGCGGGTATCTGCTGTCGAATCCCATTTTCGTAACGCGAAATAGCGGCTGAGAAATTGAAGCTGTGATCGATATTGGTACTTTCTTGTTGAAATCACATCATGTTTGAGCAGGATTGATCAAAAAAAAATTTCGCCACCAAGACACTAAGACACGAAGCTTTATATAAAGATTTTTTTCTGTGTGTCTTAGAGACTTTGTGGACAATTTTACCGGGTTATCCGGGTTTGGCTATAATTATTCATACCACCATTAGAAGCATGAGGAGATCGAATTGATCGTCGCGGTCCACCAGCCACAATATCTACCCTGGCTTGGCTATTTTGACAAGATCCGCCGGGCGGACATGGTTTGTTTTCTGGACAATGTGCAGTATAAAAAAAATGATTGGCAAAATCGCAACCGCATTAAAACCGCCCAGGGGTGGCAATGGCTGACAGTCCCAGTACATTACCGCTTCCCCCAAAAGATTACGGAAGTGACCATCAACAATACCGTCAAATGGAAGAAAAAGCACCTGCAGGCCTTAACCAGCAATTATAATCGGGCCCCGTTTTTCGATAGCTATTTGGATATTTTCAACGAGGTTTTCGCAAAGACCTGGGAATCGTTATCCGAACTAAATATATATTTAATTAAACGTCTCACAGGCGCATTAGGCCTGGATCGAAAACCGTTCGTCAGAGCTTCGGATTATGATTTGAAGGAGGATCCAACCGATCGATTAATTGATATTTGCAAAATCTTGAAGGCCGACATTTATCTGTCAGGCCCCGACGGCGCTAAATATATGAAAATGGAGCGCTTCAAACAGAGCGGCATTGGCGTTGTCATGCAGGATTTTCAGCATCCGGAATACCCCCAGCGTTTCGAAGGCTTCCAGTCCCATATGTCGATCGTAGATCTTTTGTTTAACTGTGGAGGCAAGAGCCTAGCAAAAATCAAGGAGATTAATTCGTAAATATGATATTCTATTGAGTATGGGGTATTTATGCCCCAATTGAAAAGAAATTCAGAGGTATTCCATGGGCAAAGTAAACATCTTGGCTATCGGCGCCCATCCCGATGATATTGAATTCGGATGCGGCGGCGCTCTAATCAAATATACCCAAAAAGGCCACCGGCTATTTATATTGGTGATGACCGGCGGCGGACTGGGTGGATCAACCTCGGTTCGGATCAAGGAGCAGGAGGCTTCCAGCAAAATACTGGGTGCCGAGAAAATTTACTGGGGTGGCTATGAAGACACCCAATTGGCCGTCGATACAGAATTGATCGGCAAAATAGAAACCGTCATTGCCGAGGTTAATCCGGATTTTATATTCTGCAACTTTCCGGATGACACGCACCAGGACCATCGCCATCTTTCCCAGGCGATTATGTCGGCGACCCGCTACATTCGCAATGTGTTGTTTTTCGAGGGGCCGACAACCCAAAATTTCGATCCCCAGGTATTTGTGAACATTTCCGATACGCTCCAGAAGAAATTGAAGGCCCTCAAATCCCATCAATCCCAGGTTGTGAAAACCAACATAGAAGATCTTTCCACAATTGAAGTCGCGCGTTCCAGCGCCAACTTTCGCGGCATCCAGGGAAGGGTAAAATATGCGGAGGCGTTTCATTCGCTGAGGTTGTTTATCAACATATAGGGGCGGGTTGGCAGCCGGAAGGCTGGGATGCTTGGAGGCCAGGAGGCTGGGATGCTTGGAGTCCGGAAGGCTGTCTTCGAAAGAGAGCAAGGGCCTATATCCTAATAAAATCAGTGTTTGAACTATTGTGTTTTTTTTGCTTCCCAGCTTCCCAGCTTTCGGGCCTTCCTGCGAAAAGCTCAACCGACTATGTTTAAGGGCTCAATGGTTTGATGAATAACATGAAGCATACTATAATTCCCCATTCAAGGCCGACGGTTGGGCCGGCGGAAGCCAAAGCGGTATCGGAAGTAATCGGTTCGGGCTACATTGCCGAAGGGGATACGGTTAAGCAATTTGAATCCGCTTTTGCCAAATTTCTGGGCTTAGAATATACCGCGAGCACCAATTCAGGTACCTCGAGTTTACATTTAACCCTGCTGGCGATGGGGATCGGACCGGGCGATGAGGTGATCATTCCCAGCTACGTCTGCAGTGCCCTGCTCAACGCCGTCAATTACACCGGGGCCTCGCCGATATTGGCCGATATCGACCCGCACACCTATAATCTGGATGTGGTTGATGTGCAAAAACTGATCAACAACCACACCAAAGCCATCATCGTCCCTCACCTTTTCGGTCTCGCCGCAAATCTGGATGCAATCCATCGACTCGGCATACCCATTATCGAGGACTGCGCCCAATCGATCGGCGCCGGTTGTCAAGCGCGCCCGGTGGGGACGATCGGCGACGCGGCTATCTATTCCTTTTATGCCACCAAGGTCATCTCCACCGGGGAAGGCGGTATGGTAGCGACCCAATCCAGGGCTCTGGCCGAGGAGATCCGGGACCTGAAAAAATATGATCAGCGCGCAGCCTATAAAGTCCGATTTAACTACAAGATGACTGATATACAAGCGGCCCTGGGGATCGTTCAGCTGAAAGCGCTGGAGTCTTTTATTCGGCGCCGCAGGGATATCGCTGAAAGATATCGCAGGGCCTTTGATTCATTCGGTCTGGGGCTGCCGCCAACCGATGCCGGTCACATCTATTTCCGCTATGTGCTTGGTTTGCCGATGGACGCCGGCCCGTGGATCAGGGAACTTGCCGGGAGGGGTATAGCCTGTGCGCGGCCGATTCATATTCCCCTTCACCAATATCTTAAACTCAGCGGCTATCAGACTACTGAGAAAGCCTGGAAACAATCATTATCGATACCAATTTACCCCACCCTGACTGATGACGAAATTAACAAAGTCATCGATTCCGTGACGTTTTGCTTTGAAAAATTCTGTTAATCCTTCCAGTTTTTTCGCCTAACTGATCGAATTCAATACCCAATTCCCGCCCGTTGCCCGCCATTACCCTGCCGTCACCTCCCACATTGTATACCTTTACCGATAATTCCTTCAACTTGCTGATTTCTGTCAGAATTTAATAAACCGGCAATAATATGACCTTACGGTTGATAATCCGACACATTATTGACTATTTCCAGAAATGGGATAATTGTTTCAAATTGTTAAATATTTAGAAATGTCAGGTAATTAAATACACTTTTCCAGAATCGATCGATGGCATGAATCGTGCAGAGAATTTAAGAAAAATTTTTGCAATTTGAAGAAGACCTCTGACAAATTCGAGGCGTTTATTTTTTTTCTTAATATTTTAGAGAAGTTGCCGATAACAAAATTGATGGATAACCGATTTGCGACAGGCTAACATGACAGCTGGCAAGTAATTGTAATTGCATTTGATTTCGATCTGTTTGATACATTGACGCTTAGTGTTGCAATATGGGAGAAACGATAGAACAAAATTTAGTAAGTAATTCCAGATCATTACCTAATATTCCGGTGACTGATACCCTTCGACCCCTTTCCGTAAATGAGATTGGGAGGGAAGAGGCTCGCTGCAAATCAAATTCGCTCGGGATCAGCTGGTATCTGTTTGTTCCGTTGTTGGCAATGACCTGTATGCTGCTCATGCCCCATGGCAGAGCGTTTTTCGTAGATGCCGGATTCCGCTGGGCATATGTATTGCTGTTGGCATTTGGGATATCATTCAGTACGAATCCTGTATTTTCAAAAATTTCGTTTAAGCTTAATATCCTCGACTGCCCGGATCGGAGAAAGCTGCACCACGAGGCGACGCCTGTCTTGGGAGGTGCGGCTGTATTTTCAGGATTTATAGCCGCATTATTGATAAACGGCATTTTTACCCTGGAATTGGGCGCTATATTGGTTTCATCGATGATTTTATTCATTGTCGGGGTCATGGATGACTGGAAAGAGATGGCGGCCGGAGTAAAACTCTTGGCCCAGGTAATTTGTGGAACTCTGGTCATCACATGCGGAATTGTTCTGAGGGTTCTTCCGCTTGATATGGGGCTTTTCGCCCATACGGGCAACGTTATCCTGACCCTAATCTGGATCATTGGAATCACCAATGCCATGAATTTTTTTGATGGCATGGATGGTCTGGCTGCGGGTCTGGGGGTCCTGATTGCTTTTTTTTTGGGAGTCGTCGCATTTCAGACTGCCCAACCATTTATCGGCTGGATCGCCGTTGCCATGATGGGTAGCTGCCTTGGATTTTTGCCCTATAATTTCAAGATCAAGGGCCATGCATCAATTTTTCTGGGCGATGCCGGGAGCACCGTAATCGGATTTATCCTGGCCAGTTTAGCCGTTTATGGGGACTGGGCCGAAGGCAACCCGATCGTTGCCCTGATTTCGCCGATCCTGATTTTTTGGATACTAATCTTTGATATGGTGCATATCACGTTTGACCGCATTCTGACGGGCCGGGTGATAAATTTTCGTCAATGGATTGAATACGTCGGCAATGACCATCTCCATCATCGCCTGGCTAATATCCTGGGCGGCAACAAAAAGAGTGTGTTGTTCATCTACTTGCTCAGTGTGAGTTTGGGTCTGAGCTCGGTGGCGCTGAGGAATGCCAGGGTGGTTGATGCTATTTTACTGATCTTGCAAGCAACGATTTTTGTGGTTTTGATCACCTTTCCGGAAAGAAGGGGGCGCTTGCAAAATGGTACGCTCGATTCGGAAATAGATCCGGGTGTCGCTGAGGTAACTCGTTAGTAATTATAAATCAAAGGTATTGTTGGTAACACGGACCAATTTTGTCATACAACTGCCGATTTTCGGCAATAAATGTTCGATATCCAAATTTATTTATTTTGATTGAAACTGGATTTGACGTCGGTGAATCATGAGTCTGGTAAACTTTCGCCACATGAATAGGAAAGCTCCGAGTAAAGGAAGCCCAGTAGCTAAGCAGGAAGTGAAAATGAGCTTTAGCCAACTGGCCGCCAGACAGGATTCGAATGTCTTGCCAGTCAAACAGCCGCAAAAAACGGAGACCAAGGCCTACAACGGTTATAATCGTAAGGAGTTATACGACAAATCAAGCGTATATCTGAGTAACGCCTTGAATGCCGTTAAAAACCGCAATAGCTTCTCGCTGGAACCCGGATTTCAGATTTGTCAGCGAATGACCGAGGGCAGTCAGTCGCAGGATGAGTTATTCATCATGGCGATTCACCTGGATGATCGATTCAAATATGTGGTTCACCACAGCATTAATGTCGCTATTTTTGCAATAAAAATGGCTGATGACCTTGGATTTGATCAAACCCGGAAGATCGAGCTTGCCATGGCGGCGCTATTGCACGATATCGGCATGGCGGTAATTCCTGATAAAATACTCTATAAAAAAGAAGCACTCAGTCGACAGGAAGTAGAAATTCTCAGGAACCGACCGAATTATAGCTATAAAATTTTGCGTTCCTTCGGCGATGGATTTGCCTACCTGGCAGAAACGGCTGCCCAGGTTTATGAAAGAATCGATGGATCTGGATATCCGCGAGGATTAAAGGGAGATGAAATTCATGAGTATGCCCAAATTATCGGGCTGCTGGATATGTATGAAGCGTTAATCCATTCCAGACCGCAACGCGACAAAGTTACCCATTTTACTGCGGTAAAGCAGGTTATTAACACCTGCAAACACCGCTTTCAGCGCAGACATCTGAAATCTTTGTTAAGCATCTTCACCGTGTTTCCGATTCACAGCTATGTTCGGCTAAACTCAAATGCGATCGGCAAGGTCATTGAGACCTATGCCGATCAGCCAATGCGTCCCAAACTTCGGATTATTTACGATTCACAGCATCGGAAGGTTCTGACGGACCGAATCGTTGCGCTGCCGGAGAATCCGCTACTCAATATTGTGGATTCGGTACCCGAATCAGAAATTCGGGAGATATCTAACAACTAACGGTTATTTGCAAAACAACATGGATGGCCCGGGGTAAATTAACCCCGGCCGATTTAGATAATATTTCAGCTGATTTTACGTCAACGGCAAAATCAACTGACGTCGCCTTCCCGCTTTGGAAGGATAAAGGGTGTCAGCAACCGTGCAATATAAGCTTTTACTAATTTTATCCGGGGATCTGTTAGATTCGGGATAAAGGAAAAAATAATTGCTATGGGATGAACTGCTTTGCTCTGTAAGTTAATTCATCCAATAAGAGAGCAAAGGTGTTTGAATGTATTTAGAGCATTGGGAACTTCAAAAAACGCCTTTTGGCAATGTGCCGGCCCGTAGTGCATTTTATCGCTCACCGCAACATGAGGAAGCCTTTCGTCGCTTGCTATACGTGATCGAGCAGCGCAAAGGGGTTGCTATGTTGACGGGAGAGGTGGGCTGCGGCAAGACCACTGTCATCAGAGCCCTCAAGGACTTTCTCAACCGGGACAAATATCAATTTAAAACGATTTCCAATCCGGCATTGCAACCTACGGATCTGATTAAAGCGATTTTATTAAAGCTGGGCGGGCATGCGGAAAACGGGTCCAAAACCGACCTGCTGGATCAACTGCATCAGCATTTATATCGAAATGCCGAACAAGGGATCAACACCGTCCTGGCCATAGATGAAGCCCATGTTATCGGGAATCAGTCAACCCTGGATGAACTGCGCATGCTGCTCAATGTTCAATCCGATGACGAGTTTTTGATAACCTTGATTTTGCTCGGACAGCCGCCCCTGCTGAAAAATATATCCGAACTGCAGCCCCTAAAGGAAAGAATCAGTATCAAATTCAATCTCGAACCGCTGGACATTGAAAATACCTTGAATTATATCGTGCATCGTTTGAAATGGGCCGGAGCCAGCCGCGGCATCTTTTCTCTGGAAGCCATTCAGGCATTGTATGATTTTTCCGAAGGATTACCGCTGCGCATCAACAATCTGGGCGACCGCTGCCTGCTGTTGGGATTGATGCGTCAGGCCCGAATGGTTGACAGTAGAATTGTGCAGGATGCCATTGAAGATATGGAATTATTATGAATTGGATCTCCTTAAAATATCGGTCAGGCGATTTTGGAAATCTATTTAGAATTCTAATTTTATTAGCTGCCGCAACGTTCATCGCTGCCATAGCCGGTTGCGCCAGGAACGTCGAAAAATCTGCATCGTCACCGGTGATCCCGCCGGGAAGCGGGCTGGCCACAGCCGGCAAGTTTCGCGCGGTGGCAATCGAAGACATGGACAACGACGGGAAGTTGGACATCGTCGGCGGGGCATTTTCTTCCGGTATGGTGACGATTAACTACGGAGATGGTCAGGGAGAAATATCCAGACCCTATATTTTGCCGATTACCGGAGATGTCCGCTCAGTAGCGGTATTGGATGTTAATCAAGATGGACTGGCGGATATCGCCTTTTCAGTTCAAAAGGAGTCCTCAGGGATCAGAGTATTTTTAAATCGTTCCAAGCGTCAATGGGAATTAGCCAAGGGCCCTATCGAAATTAATAGATATGAGGGAATTAAAACGGCCGACATAAACGGTGACGGTCATATGGATATAATTGCCGCCAATGCCACTTCCACCACACAAGGCGGGATTCAAGTCTGGCTGGGCGACGGCAAGGGAAACTGGCCCATTGAAACGGGTCCGACCATCAGCGGCCGCTACATGGATGTTGTGGTAGCGGACTTTAACAACGACGGCAATCTGGATCTTGTGGGATCCAGTTGGGGTGCCCGAGGGGCCTTGCGGTTCTGGCTCGGCGACGGCGCCGGGAATTGGTCATCAACCCCTCCATTGGAAAAAGGAAGTTACTATGGCCTGAGTACCGGAGATGTGAATGGCGATGGGCATTTTGACATCCTATCCGGGTCGCATCGAAACGGAGTGCGGATTTTTACGGGAGACGGACAGGGAAAATTTCGCAGAGTCTTAAGTCCGACCGAGATCCTGGAACGGCGAGCCAAGGGTCAGAAACAAACGGCCGCCGGCGTCGGTGAATATCCACGACAGGAGAAAGACAGGAGCTTTTGGCAGGTGCTCGCCGTTGACCTGAACCAGGACGGCCATAGTGATATTCTGGCCAGTTCCCTGGATTCCCAAGGAATCAGGGCCTGGCGCAACCTGGGAAATAAAGGCTGGAGAACTATCAGTGGTCCGTTTCCCTCCAGCGGCATCTACTATGGGATGGCCGCCGCAGATATAGACGAAGATGATAAGCCCGATATATGTGCTGCCGGCGTTGGCGGAGGCATCGAAATCTGGCCCGGAAAAGACAAAGCATTTAAATTGGCCCGGCGGCAGGTTGAGCGGATTGAGACTTCGGGGGTTTTGCGTGACCCGACGGCGCAATTGGAAAACGATGTCTTTAAGACTGTGGATGGGAAACAGGAATATAAGATAGGTCCCGGCGACATCCTGGAGATCACGTTTTGGGAAGGAACCGTGCCCCAAAAAGAGGAAATCCTGGTCCGTCCGCACGGCAAGATATCTTTTGGCTTTGTAGAGGATTTGTCGGCCAAAGGGTTGACTGCTTCCGAGTTGGACCAGAAATTGACGAGCTATTTAAAGGAATATGTCAAAAATCCGCGGATTGACGTGGTGGTTAAGGAACACAACAGCAAATTCGTTCAGTTAATGGGCGCTATCGGAGTTCGGGGTCAAGCCTCGGGTGCCGGCAAATATTTGCTGAAAGGCAAATCCACCGTGCTGGAGATGATCGCCCAGGCCGGCGGACCCAACGAGGATGCCAACCTGAATGACGTCCGAATTCGGCGTAAAAACGGTCAGACAATTTCGTTAAACCTTTTCAAAACCATCAATCAGGGAGATCTCAGCCAGGACCTGGTGGTAAACGACGGTGATCTGATCTTTGTCCCGACTGTGACGAAGGAGGGCAGTCGGGTTTATGTCTTCGGCGAGGTGGAGCAACCGGGTGCATATACATTCAGCGGGACCAATTTCCGGTTGTTTGATGCCATTTCCGAAGCCGGCGGTGCCACGGTCTTTGCCTCACCTGAAAGTACCCGGATCGTTCGCGGAGATCCGACCCGCCCGGAGTTTATTGATGTGAATCTAAAAAGTCTGATCGAAGAGGGGGATCAAACTCAAAATATGATCCTGGCCGGCGGCGATCTGGTCTATGTACCCCGCAGTGGCTGGGGGTCTATCAATGTTGCCAACCAACGCATCAGGCCGCTTATGGAATTGATCCTATGGCCGGCGCGCACCGTCATAGACTGGTATAACGCGTCGGATCTCATCAGTTCCGGCGGCACCGACTAAAATCAAATTGGATGATGTTGGCCCAAGAAATATTTTATAGAATAAGGGTAATTCTCGATGGCGCAATATGATGTTGATTTAAGGGATTACTGGCGTATCATCAAAAAGAAAAAGTCCACGATTATATTCATGGTCCTGCTGGTGGGCATCTGCAGCTACGGGTTTGCCAAGATCAAAGAGCCGGCACCTCTATTTGAGGCTAGCTCCGCCATTAAAATCGACCGGTATTCCAACATGGCCTCTATTTTAACCGGCGATTACTGGCGTCAGTCTGAAAATATGATCACCCATACCTACATCATTACCAGCTTTCCGGTATTGTGTCAGACAGCTAAATTTCTGGGGTGGCTGCCCGATGCGGTTTCAGAGGAAAAAGTCTTGACCTCCAGAAAATATCTGGCGACCATTCGGCGTCTCAAGAAATTGGTCGAACCCGAGCATCAGGAGGGAACCAACATTATCAACATCCGGGTCATGTCTGAAAATCCCCGTGAGGCGGCCGAGATCGCCAATGCTTTTGCGCGGTCATACCGCGAATTCAACATTCGAGAGAAGAATAAAAAAACCTTCGAGACCAAGGCTTTCATCGAAGAACAGCTGCGATTGACCACGAATCGGCTGAAGCTTGCTGAAAATGAGCTCCAGGCCTTCAAAGAGAGCTATGGATTGATTTCGTTGGATTCTCAGACTCAGAATACCCTGAACCGGCTGTATGCGACCGAATCCGAATTTGAAAAGACAAAATTAGATAAAGCGGAAATCAGATCTCAGCTGCAAATGATCGGGGACAAAAATGGAAACGCTTCCGGAGAATTGCAAGATAGCTTCTTTGCCGCCGACATGGACTCCCCGGTGTATGGGTTAAAGAAAAAGCTGAGTGATTTATTATTGAAGCGCCAGACTTTACTGATCAATTTTACCGAAAAACACCCCAGGGTAAAAGAAATTGACGACCAGGTCCAGGCCGTGCTGCATGAAACGAAAAAAGAACTGCAATCATTGCTGAATTCGTATAGTAAACGTGAAATTGACTTATCCAAGCGAATTCATCAACTGCGTCGCGAAAATCTGAGCCTGCCGGAAAAAGGTCTACAATTGGTGCGCCTGCAACGAGACGTCGAACTGCAGGAATCGCTTTACTCCCAGCTCAAGGAGAAATACCAGGAAACCCTGATCCAGGGGTCCGGCAAATTGGAGGAGGTGACCATCCTCAAACCGGCGGTCACACCCGAACAGCCTTTTAACATCCCCTCCAAGTTGATGATTGTCGTTACCGGAATCGTGATGGGCCTTGTCATCGGGGTTGTTTTTGCCTTTTTGGCCGAGGTGTTCGACACTTCCATGGGGACCATTGAAGACGTAGAGGAATTGCTGAACGTTTCCGTGCTGGGTGTCATTCCCCAACTGGACGATGAAATTAAAGATCAACTGCGGGACGACCGCCTGGGAACTGCCAGGGGCAGAGTCCGGTATCTGATTACGCACTATGAACCCAAGTCCATGGGGGCTGAAGCTTTCAGAGCATTGAGAACCAACCTCCAGTTTTTGCGACTGGAAATCAAGGGCAAACTTTTTCTGCTCACCAGTTCATTTGTGCAGGAAGGAAAAACCTTAAACGTTATCAACCTGGCCTTGAGCCTGGCTCAGGCCGGCAACAAGGTTCTCCTGGTGGATGCGGATTTGCGCAAACCGCTGGTGCACAGAGTTTTCGGTATGCCTCGCGAGCCGGGTGTTACTGACTACGTCCTGGGAAATTACCCCTGGCAGGAAGTTACCAATACTATTTCGGACTTGATGCTTGGTGATTTCGGCATCGATGACATCCTGCAGACACCCGGTATGGATAATATCAACATTATTACTGCCGGCACCAAGCCTCCTAATCCTTCGGAAATACTAAGCTCCTCACGTTTCAAGGAGTTTTTAACCGAGGTCAATCAAGTCTACGACTATGTGTTCGTTGACTCGCCACCGCTGCTGCCGGTGGCCGATGCCGCTGAAATAGCCCCTTTGATGGATGGTGTGTTTATGGTCTATACGGTGGGCAAGATCGGCCGGGGTGTTTTGAAACGGGCCAAGTCCAACCTGGACAATGTGGATGCCAAGGTGTTGGGCGTGATTCTGAATAATGTCAAACCGGAAGCCGGCCCCGAATATTTTAAATACCATTCGCAGCATTACTACGGCCCGGAAAACGAAACGAATCGGAAGAAATCAGATCTTTGGCATCGGCTAAAGAAAATCAAGATCCCTTTAGCCAAAGGGAAAATTTTACGTTTCAGTGTGTTCGTCATCGCACTGGCGATGTTGGCCCTGGGGGTTTTCTGGCAGGATATACAAATTTATACAAAGGATTGGCTTTCCGTATTTAATACGTTCATTCACCTAAAATAGCGGCGATGGTATTTATTCATTGATACGGGTGCGCTATTGGCGGAGAGAAATATATGACTAGGCCGGGAAAAATGGTTTGAGGTGAAGCGTGCGGGTGTTTATCTTGGTTTTAATACATGTGGTGGTAGCAATCCTGGCTGGTTTTCTTCTCACCAAGTACTCACCATCTGTGCTCCTTTTGGGAGTTGCAGCCTTGATTATCTTCTTAGTTTCTTTTATCAATATAGAATGGGGTCTATACATCCTGATCTTTTCAATGCTGCTGTCGCCGGAAATCATTGCCGGGGAGACCGGAGGGGGGTCATTGGGCCGAGGTGTTACATTGCGATTGGAAGATTTTCTGCTAGTGGTTATTGGACTTAGCTGGCTGGCCCGCAATGCCGTCGATAAAGAGTTAGGGCTGTTTTTAAAAACACCCCTCAATAAAGCGATATTTTATTATATTTTGGCCTGTGTTTTATCAACAGGTTTTGGGATCATGGCCGGCCGGGTTGAGCTGAAAACCGGTTTTATGTTTGTATTGAAATATATCGAGTATTTCCTCGTATTTTTCATGATGGTCAATCATGTCAAAAATACGGATCAAATTAAACGCTTCTTAATTTGCTTGTTTATTACCTGCTTGATTGCCTCGTTGATCGGCGCCTCTCAGATTCCCGGGGGAGGCCGAGTGAGCGCACCGTTTGAAGGTGAGATCGGCGAACCCAACACCTTTGGAGGGTACCTCCTGTTTATGGGTTGTGTGGCCGCCGGGTTGCTTGCCAAGGCTGATAATTTAAGAACCAAGCAGACAATGGTCATCGTGCTCATTTGTATCATTCCACCGTTTTTGTTCACCCAGTCCCGGTCCTCCTATCTGGCGGCTGTTCCGGCGCTTCTGGTCTTGGGGTTTATGACGGAACGCAGATTGATCATTCTCGGATTGCTTGCGATCTCCTTGATGGTGAGCCCTCTTTTCCTGCCGAAAGCCGTCAAAGATAGAATCATGTATACTTTCACCCAACCCGAAGAACAAGGTCAAATTCTAATCGGCAAGTTGCGTATAGATACTTCAACTTCCGCAAGATTGACTAGTTGGAAGGAAGCCTTATCCGATTGGCCGAAACAACCTTTGCTGGGCTATGGGGTCACCGGTTATAGCTTTGTGGATGCTCAATTCCCACGGATTTTGGTCGAGACCGGCATTTTGGGACTGATTGCATTCCTTTATCTGTTATATTCGATAGCAAGACTTACCCTGCAAAACCTCAAGGTGGTGAAAACGCCCTTTTATCAAGGCCTCGGCATTGGCTTTTTGGCCGGGTTCGTAGGGCTAATTGTGCATGCCATAGGGGCCAATACCTTTATTATCGTTCGCATCATGGAGCCGTTCTGGTTTTTCGTCGGAATTGTCTGCGCTATTCCGATGCTCGATCGCCAGCAGCTTGATCAACTCGAATCGGCAGCGGTGCGGGGCAATACAGCACTGTCCAAAACTTAAGATATCTACTATGTGAGATTTTTCGGATCTGTCACCCATATAAGGGTAAACCTAACATCACGAGAAATATTTGAAAAATCTCGATCTTGGAGTATTGGAGTGTTGGAGTGCCGGAGTATTGGAGTGCTGGAGTGCTGGAGTACTGGAGTATTGGAGTGCTGGAGTACTGGAGTATTGAAATAAGACATCAGACCTTTAGCCAATACTCCAATACTCCAACACTCCAATATGCCAAAAATTGTAGGAATCTAAAAACCCACGGTGAATTACCTTCTTTCGGGTTATAGAACCGAATTTTTTTACCATATTTTTTACCTGCTGAGCCGGCAATTCGCCAGAAAAATCCCTGCAATAGACTTGGCATCCTGAATTTTACCCGCTTCAATCATCCGCGGGACTTCCTCAAATCGAATTTCATGAACATTGATGATTTCATCCTGATCTAGGTTTTGCTCAGCCGGCTTTAATTCCGTCGCCAGAAAGATATGAATCCTTTCATCCGAGTAGCCGGGTACCGGCGTTATGGCCCCCAATTTATGCCACTGCTCGGCCGAATATCCGGTTTCTTCAATGAGTTCCCGTTTGGCGCATTCTAATATCGATTCATTTGGATCAAGGGTTCCGGCGGGAATTTCCCAAATATACTCTCGCAACGCGTGACGGTATTGCTTCAGCATGAGAATGCGTGATTCATCCAGCATGGCAATGATGGCGGCCGCACCGGGATGCGTTACAAATTCCGTGTCCATGGTTGCGCCATTTTCCAGGGTGACATTTTCTCTGACCAGGTTGAAGGTCCGACCTTGATGGAGGGTTTGGCGGCTGTTGACGGTTGTGGTCATAGCGTTCTCCTTTGTCGGTTGGGAAGCTCTAAGGCTGGGAGGCTGGGAAGCCGCTTCCAAGCTTCCGGGCATCCCAGCCTCCCAGCTTTTTTAATTTTTCATTTGGAATCCAGAAAATATGTAGTATAAAAATTGTAGTTCTACAGTCAATAGGATTTATTATGGTTGGAACCGGCAAAATCATAGCGGCTGGCTGTCTCTTGGTGTTCGGCCTCATGGTCTCGGCCTGCTCGGTCGCTCGAACGACCTACGATATTACCGAAGAAACCGTCAAGGCTACCTATAAGGTATCCAAGTTTACTGCCAAATCGGTTTACGGCGCCGGTAAACTTGTTTATACCGTGGGCGGTTTCACCTTCAAAGTGGTGGCCGCGCCCCTCAGCTGGCCGCTTACCCGGCAAGAGATAGAGACGATCGACGGGCTTCCGCCCAAGGAGGCCATCCGGCAAAAAAAAGTCAAGAAAGCGCCCTATGTCGTGAAAGGCAGGCGTTACGTGCCCATGTCCGTGGAGCAGGCCCGCAAATACCGGGAGACCGGCATCGCATCGTGGTATGGCTTTGAAACCTATCATCAAAAAGACGGCCACATGACGGCCAATGGCGAGAAATTTGATCCCAACGGTCTCAATGCAGCCCACAAATATCTACCCCTGCCGACATTCGTCAAGGTCACAAACCTCGAAAATCGCCGCAGCATTATCCTGCGGGTCAACGACCGCGGACCTTTTATCGACGGACGAATTATCGATTTAAGTGCCGGCGCCGCCCGCAAATTGGGATTTTACAAAAAAGGCACCGCCCGAGTCCGGGTGGAGACTTATTTGGGGGAAGGGTAGGTGCGATGCCTTTGATGTGGTTGGCATTGGGAGGAGCAGCCTTTCAGTGCAGCGATGGAGGGGGACTTGGGTGTCGGGTTTCGGGTGTCGGGTTTCGGGTTGCGCGTTCCGGGTTGCGGGTTTCGGGAACCTGAGGAGATAGATCCTCGTGTAAAACTTCGTCTTTATTAACCCCGAGAAAGGGATTTTAAATCGTGCTCGTCCTCGTGCTTGTCCTCGATACTCAGAGGCTCAAAAGCTTCGAGGACGAGGACGAAACGGCCAATGAGTTAATCGAAACTGCCTTGATCTTGCGCAGTTCCTTTTCCGATCAGACTGGACGCCCGCGGCTGGCGGCCGCTCCGACACCCGACACCCGACACCCGACACCCGACACCTGAAACCCATTGAGGACCATTATTGCATAATTTAGGCTATATTTCTCGAAGTGCAGCCTCAGCTACTGTCTAGTTATCTTCAATAACCAACTTGATCTCATCCGAATTGGCCTTCAGTTCCGGCGCATACATGGCGTATCCACGGGAGGGCAGGGCGCTGAATTTGCCGGGCGTTTCCGCCCGCAGCCGGTAGCTGATACTGTGCCGGCCCCGGGCCAGTCGCTGTACAAAAAAGCAGACCTTGCGATCCCGGTATTCGACGTAGGCACCCATCTCATTGTTGTTGTAGCCGCTGCGGACTTCCACCGGTTCAAAGCCGGCCGCCTTTAAATCTTCAAACACGAGATACTCGTAGTCGTTCTTGCTTTCTATCTCCAGTTCTACCTCCACCAGATCGCCGCTCTTTATGGAGGCCCGGTTTGCCAGCGGCTCGCGCACAAACTTCTCCACCCTGCGATCCACCACCTGGCCGTGGGCACCCACATCTTTGACCTTTTTGCCGGCGGCTTTCAAGCGGTATACCTGACGTTGGATTTTGATTTCCAGCCCTGCGGCCGTAATGAAGTCTTTGAGGGTGAAGTAATCCAAGTAGGCATTGAAATAGATAGATCCCCGGCCGGTTTTTTTCAGCTTCAGGGTATGGGCGCCGGATGTGATATCTGCCCCTTCGAGGATGAATTTGTTGTCGAAGGTGAAAAGATTCGCGGCATTGATCCGGACGGTTTTCTTTTTGATGCCGTCAAAATAAATATCCAGGGTCAGATCCGGTCGATCCTCGCCGCTGCCGACCAGGTATTCCGCCAAGGCCTCCACCACAACTGCCGTGTCCCGGGTGCTTTTCCAGTAGGTGGCGTGCTTGCGGTTGTTGAGCAGGTATTTCACCAGTCGTGATGCCTTGCGACTGTGGGGCTCGGTTCGACTCAGCAGCATGAGGTAATAGGCGTGGGCCTCGTATTCACTGCCGTACCAGTACCACCAGTAGGATTGATTGGGCAGGTTCAGGTAGGCCGTCTGGTTTTCATCATCCTGCACTAGGTATTGTTCGATGTTTTGCAGAATCATTTCGAGTTTGGTCGTATCCTGCAATCGGTGAAGTGCCATGCCGAACATGGCCTTGGCGTAGACCGCCAGTTGATTGCGGTCACGGTAAAGATAGTCCCGCATCGGCCTTGATTCGTTGTCTTCGTCGATCAGTACCATGTAAACAAAGGCATCCAGGTTGTCGGCCTGCCGCTTGCCGTCTTTTTGATTTCGGTCGTAGCGCTGGAGACGCTCGACCTGACGTTGCCTATATTTTTCCAGCCAGCGAATCCCACGCTCAAGCACGCCGTTGGGCAAAGTCAGATCGTTGGCCCGGGCAATTTGCAAACCGTGCACGACATAAGCCGTGGTGTGGGGGTATGATCTTTCGCCATAGCCGCTGAACCAGCCCCAGCCGCCGTCGGACAACTGCATATTCGCCAGCCGTTTGATACCGGCCCGGACCATGTCCGCCACCTCTTCTTCATCGAAAACCGGATTGCGATCATAGTGCAGCCACTGCCGGGCGCGTTGCCGGTCATCGCCGATTTCCTGGGAATTGAGATTGGATCGCTTTTCTCTGATCGCCGCCAAATCAAGCCCCATTTTCTGCAGCACCCGCTGGGTGATGACCGTCGGCAAAAATCGGTTCAAGGTTTGTTCGGTGCAGCCGTAAGGATAATCCGTTAAATAGGGCAGGGCGTCGACCATGGCCCCGGCCAGGGTGGGGGAGAATCGCAGTTCCAGGCGGGATTCCTCCACCCGCCGCTCGGCCGGTACTTCAAATAAAATTTCAGCTTCGCTTTTATCCGGGCGGATAACGCCGCTTTTCGGCACCTGTTTGGTCATGCCGTGAACGTAAACCGGAAATCGCATCTGCACGGCATCCGATTCCTCATCGGTCAGGGCCTGCATGCGAATGACGGCTTCACCCTCTTTAACCACCACAACGCGCCAATCGACCCGTTTTTCCCCATTGGGGTCAATGGTGACCGATTTTGCGGGGGGTTCCCCGGCTTTCAAGGCCAGACAGCCGCCTTCAAATTCCAGAATGACCCGGGCCGATTTTTCATTTTTCAGGTAATTGTGGACATTGGCCGACAGGACGACCTCGTCGGTCTCCACGAAAAAGCGCGGCGCCTGCAACCGCAGAATCAAATCCTTGCGTGTAACCACACCCGCCGAGCCCTGGCCGACTTTGGTGCCGTGCCCCATGGACCATACCATCACTTTCCAGCCGGACAGATTCTCCGGCATGTCGAACTCAACTTCCGCCAGCCCGGCTTCGTCGGTCCGGATTGCACCGGACCAATAGGCGGTGTCGGCAAATTTAGTGCGCACCAGGGGTTTGATAAGCGCTTGCGCCGTGTCTGGCTGACCGGGCGCCACTTCGACGGTAGAATTTCTTCTGGCGGCGCCCAGGCCTTCGGCTTTACCCTCTTTCATCATCTGCGACTTGGCCCGGACCGAGGAATCAGCGGCGGCCGGCGCACGGGCCAGACGCCCGGATTCAGCCTGGAAGAAGTCATCGGCTTCGGCCTCCTCTCTAACCTCGACGTCCTGGGACATGAGGTGGCCGAAGACGCCGATGCGACCCATGGGTGTCTCGTTTTTTCGCAGCAGATTGTAGAAGCGGCGTGCCAGACTGGACTCGGTTTGCGGCCGGTGCTGTCGTCGCCATTTCCAGAAAAAACTTCTGATTTCCGGCACATTGGAGCCGCCGGAGATGTATTCCAGGGCCCGGTCATAAACCGTCATTGCGGCCACTCCCTGAAACGGCTGGCCCTCGTAGTCCGTGATGTTGATTTTAAACGTTGCCGGTTGTCCGGGGCGGTATGCGGTTTGAGATGGTTTGACGGCGACATTCAGCACCCGTTTTTCCGGCGGCACAATGATTTCCCGCATTTCGCTGTAAAGTTTGCCGTCATATACAGTAAAGGCTTCCACGAAAAAATTGGGCATGTCCTTTTGGGCAACGGATATTTCTTCGACGGCGCTTTTGCCGGTCAGTTGGATGACTTTCGGCGGCAGACCAATCCCGTTGGCCGGACGCAGGAACAACACCACTGCCGCCCCTGCGCGGTCGGTATTGATTTGGAGTCTGACCCGATCCCCCGGCGCATACTCGCGCTTGTCCGGGACCAGTTCGATTTTGGCAAAACGATACCGCGCGCCGTCATCCCCCTCACCGCGCACCGTGAATACGTAGCCGCCTTCAATGGTGTGATTTTTTTTATCCGTGACCTGGTAAGATAAACGATACTGACCGGCCCGGGAGGCCTGCAACTGGATCTGGGTCCGACCCCGGGGATCCGTATCCAGCTTCCAGCGGCCAACTTCAGTTTCCTGGGGTTCATTGTCGCGGTAAGCCACCCGAAGCAGCCTGAGCAGGCCTCGGCCCTGAACCGGTTTTTGATCCAGGGTTTGGGCGTTGAACCCGGCTTGGATGGAATCGCCCACCCGGTAATGTCCCCGGTCGACCCAGGCATAGACTTTAAATGGCTGACGGGCAGCCAGCACGTTGCCCTGCCCGACAATGGTTCGGCGGGATTGGTCGCGCACCTCGGCGCTGATGGTGTAGCGATGATCCTGGTCGCCATGGATCAGTTTGGTCAATTCAGTATCGATCTCCACACGCACCGTGCCATTGTCACTGATTTTGACTTCACCTTCGGCCACCACTTCCGGTGGCTGCCGGGGCCAGTCATGCCACCAGCTGAAGATCGGCCGCCGGCAGCCCCATTGACGCCAGCCGGGGTACCAGGCATAGTCATAGCCGTACCACCAGTAGCCGGGGCCATAGAACCAATCCCAGTAGAAGGAGGGGTACCAGCGGTCGTTCTGTTCGGATCGATACACCTTGTATTTTACGGTGGCTTCGGTCACCGGTGAACCAAAATAGTAATCGGCCTTGATAATTGCAGTTATTTTTTCACCCAGCATGACCGGCTCTTTCGGCGCCGCCACGGTCACTTCGAATTCGGGCTTTTTATACTCTTCCACGCGAAAGGTATTGCCGCCCTGGGTTCCCCCTGAATTATTTGAAATGCGGTACACGCCGAGCGGAGCATCCGGCGGGATTTCAAATTCGCCATCCAGGCCGCCGTGGGAATCGGCCCGGATGCTGCGCGAAAAGACTTGTTCATTGCGGGGATTATGAATCCTGACGGTAAACGTTCGACCGGCGTAGACGGAGGAATCAGTCTGATCATACCGGGCTTGCCGCACCCAGAGCTTGAAGCGAACTTTTTGCTTGGGACGGTAGACCGGTCGATCGGTCATGACAAAGGTTTTGGTTTGGTGGTATTCGCGGTCATAGTAATTTGGATACCAGACACTTGAAAAACCTAAAAACGCGAGGCGTTTGCCGGCCCTGACCACCGCCAGCCAATGATAATCGTCTTTCATTTCCGACGGATTCAGGATGATCCGGCCGTCTGAATCGGTCTGACGCGAAAAATCCTGAGAAAGGATTCGGTAGCGTCTGATGCCCTTGATCCGCTGGGTACGATACCCGAAGAATTCGACCGGTGTATGGGCCAGCGGCCGGCCCCGAACGGCATCCGCCGCATAGTAAAACACCTGTTTATCAAGCGGTTTTTTAACCAGGGTGGTGTCGCTGACCCAGATAATGATGCGGGCCGTGTTGCCGTCGTGAATCTTGCCGACCAGCAGATAGGCACCGGGCTGATCCAGCGGCTGGGGGAGATCAAGGGTTATTCTGCGGTCCCAGTGCATTTTGGCCGGATTCAACTCAAGCTCCCAATCGGCCACCTCCCGGCCAATATACCGGGTTTGGTTTTCATGGACCAGGCGCCAGCCGATATCATCGATTCGGATTTTGCTGTGATCCAAGCGCCACGGCCTGGACCGGATATAGGATTTAACGTCTTCAAGCAGTCGTTCCACCCGGATGCGATAGGCTTGAAATTTTACGTGTGAACCATTGCGAAAGCGGTACTCGACGGTGGGCTTGCGGCCGGCAGGCTGGGAGCCGACGGGCTCGAACATGCCCCAGTTTTTGGTAATCTGGTCTATACGCCGGTTGGATTCCGAGGCGTTGTATTTCTTGTACCGGTTCCAGTATTCCACGGCCCGGTCGTATAAGCGGCGGTTTTCGTAAATTCCCGCCAAGGTATTCAACGCAGGGCTCACGTAGCCCTGATCCGGTTTGTCGGCGATTTCCTTAAATAGCCTGATATAGTTAAACTCCGCGGGCAGATCCAAACGCCTGACGCCGTTGGCCAATTTGGCCAGGGTTTCATCATCCGTCAGGGTATGGACCTCGTAGGGGCCGGCCTGTTCGCGGTTTGAATCCTCACTCAGCACGGCGCGCCCCCCGGCAAAATAATGATTATAGGCCGCCAGGGTCTGGACCCCAAATTGCTGGTGCAGAAAAGTTGCAAAACTGTATTTCACATGCGCCTCGAGGCCTTGGTTAAGTTCGACAGCATTGACCAGCAGCCAGCGCCAACGCTCGCCATCGGAATTTGCCGCATCGAAGCGAGTCGGAACTTTGTGAAACACCGGCTGTCCCGCCGCATCGACCGGTGCACCCTGGGAACCGCTGCCGTAGCCATAGCCATGGCCCGGTTCATAGTCGGGCAGGATACCCAGATCGGTTAAATATTGCAGGCGCCAGGACTGCTGATAGCCGCTGTACTGGATGATCAGGCGGGCGTACTCCAGGTATAAGGAGGCAACTTCACGGCGCTCCGGCTCGGTAGTAGTCAATTTCAGGGCCCGATCCATCAGCTGCAGCGATCTGACGCGATCGCGCTGAATGGCGTTTACATAGCGGCCGCCGCCGCGATGCTGGCCGCGGTGGAACTCGCCGGCCACCATAAAGCCCCAGTGATTATCTTGGCTGAAGCTGCCGGCGGCCGCCTGCAGCAGGCGCCAGTTGTCGAAGTGCTTTTCGATCACCGATTCGCGGAAGGTATCCAGCTCGTTCAACCGGTTCAGATTGCGCAAACATTGCCAAGCCCGCAGCAGGTCATGGCCGACCAATTTCGGGTCATTTGCCGCCTCGAGACACAATTGTCGGTACAGTTGGTAGGCATTTTTCCAGTTGCCGTCATTGTAGGCCTCTACGGCCTGCTGGCGAAGCAGTTCATGCTCGGACTGTCGCGCCCAGCTGATGGAGGTCGCGGCGAGGGCCAAGACGATTATCAGGCAAAAGAACTTGATCGGTTTCATGGTGTTGCTCCTAAAAGTAGATATGGTTGATTTTTTAACTTTACCTACTAGTGTATTCGGTTTGCTACTGAACTGTCAATAAACGCACGGAGCTTTTACATAAGTTTTACCTTCAGAGGTTCTGAATTTCTGGGTTCAGAGGTTCTAGGTTTAGGGTTCAAAGGTTCTAGGTTCAAAGGTTCTGGGTTCAGCGGTTCGAAGGTTCAGGGTTCAACGGTTCTGGGTTTAGAGGTTCAGAGGTTCAGAGGTTCTGGGGTTCAGAGGTTCAGGGTGCAGCGGTTCAGCGGTTCAAAGGTCAGGGTTCAAAGGTTCTGGGTTTAAGGTTCAGTGCTTTTAATAAGCGAATTCTCCAGAGGATGACTGTAAGTATCGGATCGAATAATGAATGCCGGATGTCGAAGGGTATATATTCTGTCTAGTTTATTACTATGCGACTGTCCTGAAGGTGGGTTCGCTGGATGAAATATTGTAGGCATTGGTGAAGGCCGCGGGAATTGCAGTGGATGACACTTCATCCGGTGCGTCTTCTTCTTTTGCGTCTTCTTCTTTTTCCTTTTTTTCATTTTCCTTTATCAGTTCGATGCGGGCCTCAGCTTCGATTTGAGAGGCTCGGGCGGCGATGCTGCGATCCTGTGCAGAAGGCTGGGCGGGCGCCAGGGCTGCCCTTTTGACCTGCTGCATTTTAGTGATGGTATCTCTGGGGTCTTTTTCGCGGGATATGTCGATTTTGACCTCTCCGCTCACGGCATACGATTTTCCGTCCGGCCCCCGCTGATATTGATAGCTTGCCCCTCCACTGACCAGTCCGGCGCCGGCCGCCATGTGGGCACGTTCGTGTGCTTTTACTTCCAAATCAGCCTTTTTAAGCCGATCCACCTCCTGTTGCTCTTCGACACTGAGATCCGTTTCACCCGGTAGGCCGGCGGTCTTCTCTTTAGCCGCATTCTGCTGCTCCCGACCTTGATCGGATATATTGACGGTGTCGCGAGATTGGGGCGCCCGGCTGAGGGGAGCCTGTTTCTGCGATTCCGTCGTCGGCGCACAGGTTCCGGTACCGCACGGCGAGGATTGGATTTGGGATATCTTGTCTATCATTTCAATTTTCCGTGAAACCACTTAAAACTATGGTTGTCTTGGTTATCGGCATTTGCGTCCCATAACTTTAGCAGTATTGCGCAAACCATTTTAACCTTCTATTTTAACAATAGAACGTATGTTCCCCGGGAACAGGTCAGCGAGAAGCAGTCGCACCGCAACCCTGCCTGGTAAAATAATGGCATACTGGGTTAAATGGAATGGGATCTGTTTAAAAGGTGGCGGGAAGATTTGAAGTTGGAAGGAAGAATTCCATTTGCCAAGGGGCTATCAGAGGGTTATTTTTTGAAATGAATTTTGCTGTAGCAGCGACTGGAGGTCATGAGTCCATGTGAGATCCGATAGCGGTATAGGTAACAATACAACGCACCGAGAATTTAGAACCGAAAGCCGAATGCCGAACACCGTGCGTTGCTTTCACCCGAACCTAAACCTTTTACCCTATACCTTATACCCTATACCTTAAACCTTTTGTCTTGTCGCCAACCACTTCCGGGCGGCCTCGGCTACGCCGCCCTCGTTGTGGGAGGCCACAGTTGCGAACCGGCTTTTGAGATCCGCCGGCGCGTTGGCGACCACATAACTGGCGTGGGTCCATTCCAGGAGATCCAGGTCGTTGTAATCATTGCCGACCGACACGATATGGCGTCGGTCTATCTGTAGCTCTGCTGCCAGCCAGGCTGCTGTCTGGCTTTTGGAAACCGTGGCCGGAAAGATCTCAATCCAGGTCGATTTCCCATCCAGGGGCGAGGTGGTTTGAATGACGTTAAATTCAACCAATTCATTTCGTATCGATTCAAGCACTGCGGTACCGTTGCGGGCCGGGACAATTGCCAGCAACTGGGTTGCTGGACCGAAGCCATTGGAATTATGAGGCAGTATAGCCGCGTGTCGCCGGTAAAGCTCAAGACGCCTATCAAAATCATCGTTATCGGGATTCGATCGATGGTCGGCGAATTGATGGTTGTCCGGGATAGTCCGATGAATCATGAAATCAAGTTGAAAGGCCTTGAGCACCTCGCATGCCAGATCGACTTCCCGGGATTCGAGATTGACCTTGCGAATAATTTCACCGTCATTATATTGTAAAACTCCGGCCCCGGTCGAAAAAATTACAAAATCCAACGGCAGGTCTGAAAACGGGACCATGTTGAATGAGAACAAGGACCGACCGGTAGCGATGGCGCGAATAATGCCGAACTCGCCGAGCTGCTGCAGGGCGGCCAGTTCCTCCGCAGCCACAGTTCGATCGGACCGCAGCAGGGTACCGTCCAAATCCATAATAAAAAGTCCGCGCGGAGGCACTTCATTTCGGGGGGTTGTGATCGGGTGTTCCTGGGAAATAATCATGATATATAAACCGTTCTTAAACTCAGCACCGCTTAGATAGTAAGAAAGGACATGAGCGGTGTCAATTAAAATATAGGCCGGCGCTAAAGAAATAACCTGATAGTGACGATAAATAGTTAGCAGGACACAAAATAGTGCACCATCGTGCGAGAACCGGAATCAATATGAAATCAAGGAAAATTGCGGCCATTTTAATTTAGCCGCTCGAGATAATGTTGTATTGAAAGGAAGTTAATGCTGCTATCGGAGATCAATTGGGACATGGAAAGGGAGACGATCATATTCTTTGACTATCTGGGGTTTGGATGGGTGGTTGATAAAGCGATGGTCAAGGAAATGAAGTTAAACCAGTTTAAAGATGATTGTACCGTCAATGATTCCTTAATCAAGATCCTAGAGAATTTATTCGATACTCCCGCTATTTGATATGTTTCGCGACCGATAAACAGTACCGGGCAATCACCGGCTGAGTCACCGGCCGAATCCAGGTTTAAGTGAGATGCCCTTTTTTGATTTAAATCACAGATTCGGAGCAGAAATATTGGAAAACATACCCCCTTTGTGGCCGCAAGCACCCGCTTCAAGCAATACCCCCCCCCGCAGCCACTGATCTTTCTCTTCGGAACAAGAATAAAAAAATGTGAGAAGTCGCGATGGTATAACGGCAACTCAGACCAGATAAAGCATCTTATATTTTGGGATCAATGCTATGGCCGGAAAAAACACCAATAATCAATTGTTCCGCGGGCTTCTGCAATCCGCAGATGGATTGATTACCAAAGTCAATGACGTTAACCATACGTCGATTAAATTTGAGGCCGCTTTTGGTCTTAGCCCGGAACTGATTGATCAGCTCAAGAAGCAGCCGGAGCATATCCTGTTCAGCGAGCGGTCCCGCATCGCGCGTCTGGGCATACAAATCAAATGCGATCCACCCGGAATCGAAGGGTTAGCGGCTGATAAACTGATCCTTTCGATGGAGGCCTCGGTTGTAATTTCAGGCTATCCCGGCTTACCCGATATCAAGGATTTTTTCAGTCTGGGACTGCCGGTCGGCCGACTTGTTTTCTGTGATCCGGACGCTTTGCTGAGCTCGGACGAGGTCTTGAGGGCAATCGAGCGTGCCGAGCTCAAGCTGCCGGAATCAACTACCATCTCCAGCGATGGCAGCATCGTTATCGCCCCCCATAAAGTCGTTTGCCGGCTGCGGGAACCCATGGATAAAAAGACCCTGGGCCGAATTTTGCTGCGCCAGGACGGTCGGGAACTTCTCAATCGGTATCAAGTTCGCAGCGCGGTGCCCTCGGTAACCGTTTCAGCCGGTGAAGGCGTGATAACCACCTGTTCCATGTACCTCCATGATCATTTCGTCGTGCTGCAAAGCGGTTTTGCCACGGGTCGCAACCTGCCGGCAACGGTACTGGATCCGATTAAAACCAGGGGTATCCGGATATATCTTGAAATCGTCAATCAAAGCGATCATCCCATCGTCAATCCATTGATATCGGCCAGAATATATAGCGCCGCTAAATTTCGACGGCAGGGGCGGAAACATAAATCCGCCCAGGTAAAGTCTCATTTCAGCTATCGCCAGATGCGCAGTTTTGAAAAACGTTTGACACCGACCGTCACATCCTCCTGTCATTATATTGATAAACCGATTGCCGTGATTCAAGACCAGCCAGATGGGCTGGAAAGTGCCGGGATTTTTTTTAACGGCCCCGGACAACCCTGCGAAGTGACCAAAGCCATGTGCGCGTTGGCCAGGCGCGATTTTTCACCGGCCAGCCAATGCGCCCACCAGTATGCGACTTCTAGAATCCAGGGGCTTGTCCCAAAAAATCCAGCCGTGCTGGCTGCCAGGTATTTTCCGAACATCATTGAACATCGCGATATCATCAATTTAACCTGTGAGGGAAAAATAAAAGCGCTCTATTTTTATGAGCCATCCTGCGAACATGGACCTTTTTTATCCCAGCAAGACCACCATCGCCTGGAAGAGTACCATGCCTTTGGCCTGGAGATTTACTGGGTATCGGGCCTGAATGGACGCCTCATGAAGCACACCATGCGCGACGGTATGGGATACTTCGTGGCGCCCGAGCGACTGGCCGATTTTCACAAATCCATGCTGTTTGCCTTTTACGGATCCAACCAGAGATTATCAGCCAACGGTGAAGCGCGGCTTGGTACCTTAATGGATGCCTTGATCGATTTCTGGGGGCAGCACATTGGGATTGTTACCGGCGGCGGCAGTGGTGTAATGGAGCAGGCCAACACCCTGGCTCGCAAACGGGGGATCCTGTCCGGTGCCAATTTCCTGGATATAACCGATCAATCAATGACAACAGACGTCGATTTCTGCCAGGTATTTCAAGCAACTTGCCGCCACAGCCGGCAAAAATGGTTCGAAATCGCCTCTTTTCCGATTTTTAACGTCGGCGGTTTGGGATCGTTGGAAGAACTCGGCATCACCTTGTGCAACATGAAGCTGTCCATACTGGATCCGGTTCCGGTTATTCTGTTCGACACGGAAGGCGGGGGCGATTATTGGACCGGCATCGACGATCAAATCAGGGAAATGGTCAACCGGGGTCGGGCCCCCGAGTGGATCAAGGACAACATCGTCATTACCGACGATCCCAAAACGGTGACCGATGTTTATCGCCAACGGCTGCAGCTGTTTTAACATTTGAAAAATAAATCGAGGTTATAATCACAATTGTATTCGCTAAAGCGCACCGTATATCCGCTTATCATACCTGTGATACTGATCGCATTGTCATCAGCGATCAACATCAAGTGGCCGGATTTGAATCGGCAGATCAGTGATATGCGGCAGCTCAGGGCGATTGTGGCAATAATGCCGCTCGTGCCTTACCTCGTTTTGGCATTCGGCTTTTTCATGGGATGGCGGTATGCCAACGCCGGTATCATTTTAGGCACCCTGGCCCTGACGCTATCCTACTATGGCCTCAATGTATATCATAATCCTGTTGAACCTCTCGAAAAGGTATTGGATCAGTCCGTAACCGATGCAATGTCCCTCTTGCTGCCATTGAATCTGATGCTGTTCAGTGCTTTGGTGAAGCGCCGGCTTTTTACTTCAATCGGCATCGTGGCTACGCTTTTATTTGTCCTGCAGGTTCTGGCGGTCATTATTTTCTGTCAGCCTTCCAATTCCATCGCGTCCCAGGTCGATACCGGGCTGCGCTCCTTGTCCCCTGTGGCGGCCGACAGGCTCTCCGGTACCGTCAAATGGCTGGGTGCCGTTTTAACGGATGGATCGTTTTTCAATTTCCATGGGATATCGACCGCTGCCGTGGCGGTTAGCGGCCTGGCCCTTGTGTGCGTGCTGTTTCAGTCTATCAAGAGCAAAGACATTCGGACATGCGGTTTTTTCTTTGCCATTGTGGCAGCAATGCTGGGGGTGGTTTTCAAATCTTCCCAGCCGGCCGTCATTTTGTACTTTATGACAGCCGGATTGATCCTGGTTTTCACCACGATCGAGGCCTCCTTTTCCATGGCCTATATTGATGAGTTGACGGGATTGCCCGGCCGCAGGAGTCTCGAAGAAATGATGCTCAATCTTGGCAAAAAATACACCATTGCCATGATCGATGTGGATCGATTCAAAAAGTTTAATGATATGTTCGGCCATGAAACCGGCGACCAGGTATTGAAGATGATCGCATCGCAGCTCGGAAGAATCTCAGGTGGTGCGCGAACCTTTCGGTACGGGGGCGAGGAATTTACCGCCATCTTTGCCGGAAAACCCCTCAAAAATGCCATCCCCCATGTTGAAGAGTTCAGGAAGGCGGTTGAATCCCGGCCTTTCATTGTGCGCGACAGCGAGCGCCATCTGCGTGATGCCAACCATCGCGGCAAAACCAAGGTTCTACCCCGTAATCAGGTAAAAGTGACCGTCAGCATTGGCTTGGCATCGCCGGCTGGATTTGTAACGAGACCGGAGAAGGTGATCAAGGAAGCGGATAGGATGTTATACCACGCGAAAAAGGCAGGCCGCAATCGGACGGTTTATTAGGCGCTTAACCAACTGGTATCGACAAAAGTTTATCGATACCAGTTGGTTAAGCGCCTAATATTGGTTTCAGGTGTCAGCTTTTCCTCTGGGTGAGGGCGTCCAGTCAGATCGTAAAAGAAACTTTGAAAAAGCGAATATCGAATATCGAATAATGAATATCGAATGTCGAAGGAATGTATTCTATCTATCTTCTTAAAAAGACTGAGCAAAGCGATTCCACCCTTCGACATTCTGCGGTTCGATATTCGATATTCTGCGGTTCGCTTTTAATGTAGTTTCACAAGAAGATTCAGCGCCTCGGTTTCCCGCAACCCGGAACGCGCAACCCGCAACCCGGAACGCGCAACCCGCAACTCGCAACCCGCAACCCGACACCCGCAATCTGGATTATAGTTCATCGGAATGTTTTGACAAAAACTCCGCCACGCCCTCTGCTGTGGGTTTCATTCCTTCTTCACCCTCTTTCCATCCTGCCGGGCAGACTTCGCCGTATTTTTCGGTAAACCGCAGGGCATCGACTAAACGAATCATTTCATCGACATTGCGACCCAACGGCAAATTATTGACGGTCTGATGCTGGACGATGCCCTCTCTGTCAATGAGAAAGGATGCCCTCAAGGCAGCGCCGTCCGGATGCTCGATTCCATAGGCCCGGGTAATCTCATGTTTTACGTCTGCAACCATCGGGAAAGCCACTTCACCGATGCCGCCGTCGTCGATAGACGTGTTGCGCCAGGCAAAGTGAGTAAACTGTGAATCTATTGAGATTCCGACTACTTCCACGTCGTGAGACTTAAATTGCTCCATCCGCTTATGATGGGCAATGATTTCGGTCGGACAAACAAACGTGAAATCAAGTGGCCAGAAGAACAAGACGACATATTTTCCTCTCAAGTCCGAGAGCTTAAAATCTTGGATGACGCCTTCCGGCATGACCGCCGGTGCCTCAAAGTCCGGTGCTTCCTGGGTTACCAATACACTCATTATCATATTCCTTTCCAATCAAATATTTTCTGCTTTCGAATTAAAAATTACACCTGTTAGAATTTCTTTAGTCTGTCGATCGACTGGCTTAATATTATGACGAATTCGGATTTTTCAATAGACAGGGCTTAGATTTTGAAAATAGGGCATAAATTCGAAAATGAGCTATCTGCTTGATTAGCGACATCACATTGACAATTCATTGTCGATCTTACCGCAAACTTGATATATCAGAGGTCCCAGTTGCCAGAATTTCGCAACTCAATACCCTGACACCCGAAACCTTGTATTAAACATCACCTAATTCAATCCCAGCAAAGGGTTAAATCGTCCAGGTCGTCGAATTCGTCCTCGTATTCGAAACTGAAAGTGGTTAAAAAGCCTCGAGGACGAGGACGATTACTAAACGTTGGATGTGCTTATGAAAAGATTTTGCACAGTTTCTTTTATCGATTTAACCGGTCGCTCTTTTGGGTCGGCGGCAACGCTGACACCTGAAACCAGTGCTTAAAACTGATCAACGCGCTCAGCGCTAGATTGCGGTATTGGATCAGAACTTGTTTTTGTCATTGAGATTTATGTCATTCGAATTTGTTTCGTGTTTCGTGCTTCGGATTTCGGATTTACATCGTTGCGCCAGTGATCTTGCCCCCTTTCACGAGGCTTCCCGAGGCCTTCCGCTCAGCGTGAGGAGCGCTCACTTCTAGCCAGATTCACCATGGCAGGGATATGTAACCTTATCGTGTTCCCCGGATTTCAATCGTTGCCAAGCCGGCCAGGAATCGACGGTTCAACTTTTCACTGATGTAATGCTCGAATACACTGCCTTCCGGTGTTACACCGCAAATTTTGCCGTCGGCCAAATATCGGCTCAAAACCCGCTTGCCGGTGTCCAGCCGATCGGCCGGGTTCTTGACCTGAATTTCGGCCGAGCTGGCATCCGGCATGGGTAGGCCTTGATCCAAGAGGGACTTCATAAAATTAAGCAAGCGCGCCAGCCGCAGCACGGTGACGGCCTCTTTTCTGGTGGTCGTGTGCGACAGCGGCAGTGCGCTCGAACGCAGGCAGGCATACTCTGCGGGCAGAAGCGCGTGGGCTTGGCAGAGCTCAAAATCCCGGCTGCCCGGCGCTGGGTAAAAAATGGAGACGCCGGCCAATACCCTGTGTTGAGCCAGGTAGAGAAGATCCGCTATCGAATCCTCCGCTCGCTGAAAGGGAGCTCCGCAGATTACGTAGCCGACTGCCGTTAGATTGTACTTTTCAACGAGGCCCAAAGCCCGCTTAAAAGCACTCCGCACATCAGAGCGGTTGAATCTATCCAACTGCTGCCGCGAGGTCGAACCCAGCGACAGGTTCAGGGTTTTGAATCCGGCAGCCTTCATCTCCCGAACAACCCGATCGTCCAATGACGGTGGATAGAGCCCGTTCATGGCCCTCAGCTCAAACCTTCCCGAACCAAACCGGTTTTGAATGGCATGCAGCAGTTCTAGAAACCAGCGTCGATCCAACGACAGATTTTCATCTTCAAAATCAATAAAGCGAATATCGCTCTGGTCGGCAGCCGACTCAATTTCTCTTATAACGGATCGTACACTCCTTTGGCGATGGTTTAGATACGAACTGTCGCCGAAGCTGCAGTAGGTGCAGCGCATGGGACAGCCGCGGCCGGCGACGACGACCATGCTGCTGCCCTGCCGGCGACGGTAAAATTTCTGATTGACCAAAGCTAGTGCCGGCGGAGGATACTCGTCCGGGTCCTGCATTTGAACCGGCGGATTTATGTGCAGGGTGCCGTCTTCCTGCCGGAAAACAATTCCTGGAACCGCTGCCAGCCGGCCATCGGATGATAGGGTTTCGGCCAACCGGGGCATAGATACCTCACCCTCACCCCGCAGCACGAAGTCCACGGCACTTGATTCCATAACGGATTGCGGTAATGCGGTGGGATGGTGGCCGCCCAGCACGATTTTACAATCCGGGTGATAGGCTTTAACGGCCTCAGCCGTTTGTACGGCCTGCCGCACGTAGGGTGTAAACAGCGAAGAGATTCCAACCAGAAAGGCGCCGGATTCCCGTGCTTTCCTCCCGATATGCTCGAAGCTGTAGCCGAAATGCTTGTAGTCATAAAAAAGCGCCATCGGCGATCGGTCGGGGTGAGGGTAGTAGCGGCGCAAGTAATCCATATGTTTCGGGAGACTGCGAATACGCGTTTTGGACGTGGCCAATCCGTCTAGGATGTCGACTGAATAACCGTTTTCGATCAGAACCGCTGCAATACAGGTCAGGCCATAGGGGATGGTCCTTTTGGCGGTCAAATAAAAATCCCTTATCGGTGGTTGGATGAGCAGAATGTCGGGCATGTTAGGTGTTCGGTATTAGGTATTGGGTATTAGGTATTGGGTACTCGATACTGGATGCTTGATACTGGATGCTCGATACTGGATACTCGTTCCTCGATTCTGGATGAAAATGCCGAACGCCTGTTTTTACTCATCTTCTCATCTTCTTAACTTCTTATCTTCTTTCTTTTCCGCCTTCTCACCTTCTTAACTTCTTATCTTCTTTCTTTTCCGCCTTCTCACCTTCTCAACTTCTAATCTTCTTTCCTTTCCGCCTTCCGACTTCTATTTATTTCCCACTTCCGCATTCCGAATTCCGACTTCCTCTTTCTTCGTACTCCTGCAGCTTCGCCAAGAACTTATGATTGGCTTTGGGCAAGGGGAAGTTTTCGAGCTGATTGAGCTTGATCCAGCGGTGATCTACCGGGCCATTTAGTTTTACGCGCCCTGCCGTGTAGGAGCAGCAAAAGACATCCATTCGGATCTTAAAATGGGTGTAGGCATGCGTGACCAGGCACAGGTGCTGATCAACTTTGACCGTCAGATTGACTTCCTCCTTGATTTCCCGGACACACGCGGCTTCCGCTTTTTCGCCTTTTTTGATTTTGCCGCCCGGGAATTCCCACAATCCGCCCAATAATCCATTCGGTTGGCGGCGGGTAATCAGCACCCGGCCGTTTTTATATACGACACCGACTGCGATCCGGTACTGGGGCGCGGCCTGCTTTTTTACCTTGCGGGGGAATTCCAATATTTGTCCACCGTGATAGGCCCGACACCAGGGCTGAATCGGGCATTCGTGACACCGGGGATTGCGCGGTTTGCAAATTACGGCACCTAATTCCATCAGGGCCTGATTAAAGGCGCCCGGCTCCCGGGTGTCCAATAGGTCCGCGGCTGCCTGCTGGAATACTTTTTTGGCCGGAGACTGGTTTACCGGCTCGCTGATAACCAACACGCGAGACAATACGCGTTTTACATTGCCGTCCACGACGGCGTATGGTTGGTTGAAGGCGATGCTTAACACGGCGGCCGCAATATAGTCACCCACCCCGGGCAGGCTGCGGAATTCCTGCCAGTTTTGGGGAATCCGGCTCTGATGCTGATCGACGATGAGGCCGGCGGCCTTGTGCAGGTTGCGGGCGCGCGCGTAATACCCCATGCCCTCCCAGGCCTTTAAAACCTCCTGCAGATCCGCCCTTGCCAACTTCGGCAGATCCGCAAAGCGTTTTAAAAAGGTATGGTAATACGGCAATACCGTGGCAACCTGGGTTTGCTGCAGCATGACTTCAGACACCCAGATCGGGTAGGGGTCGGCGGCCTTGCGCCAGGGCAAATCACGTTGATTCAACCGGTACCAGTCTAACAGCGCCTTGCGCAAGGATTGAATTTGACTTGGATTTAGATCCATTAATCCCTCAATTCCTGAATTCTTCAATTCCTAAATAATTATCGCATAATTTTTTCGAGGATTTTCAGTTTACTGCCATAGGGTGGGTAGCGCAACGGGGCGTCGAGCCGAAACGATTTTTTAAGGATGCTTTTGTGGTGTGAAAATGTCTCAAAGCTTTCTTTGCCGTGGTAGCTGCCGATGCCGCTGGTGCCGGTTCCACCGAACGGCAGGTAGGGGTTGGTGAAATGGAGCAGGGTGTCATTGATGCATCCGCCGCCGAAGGGGATGTCTTTGACAATCTTTTCGCCATTTTGGCGATTGTTGCAAAAAAAGTAAAAAGCCAGTGGTTTGGGTAAATTTTTCACCCTTGAAACGGCTTCCGACAGATCATCGTAGACCAGTACCGGCAGAATCGGACCAAAAATTTCCGCCTGCATCAGCGCGTCGTCCCAGCCCACGTCGTCCACAATCGTCGGGGCAATATACAGGTTTTGGCGGTCAAGCTGGCCGCCGGTGATGATATTGCCACCTTGCAGCATTTCTGCCAGCCGCCGGAAATGTTTTTCATTGACGATGCGCGGGTAGTCGTCACTCTGCTGTGGGTTGGCGCCGTAAAACTGATGGATGAAATACTGCAGGCGGTCGATCAATTCCGTCTTGATTTCCCGGTGGACCAGCAAATAATCCGGTGCAATGCAGGTCTGCCCGGCATTGATAAATTTGCCGGAGCAAATTCGTTTGGCGGTGACATCCAAATTAACGTCACGATCAACGATGCAGGGGCTCTTGCCGCCCAATTCCAGGGTGACCGGTGTCAGATGCCGCGCGGCGGCCTGCATGACGGCTCTACCCACGGCAACACTGCCGGTAAAAAAAATATAGTCAAATTTTTCATTGAGCAGGGTTCTGCTGACATCCGCTTCGCCTTCTACTACGGCGATGTAATGGCGATCAAAATTATCGGCGATGATCTCGCTGAAAACCCGGGCGGTGTGCGGTGCGTATTCCGAAGGCTTTATCACACTGCAATTACCGGCTGCCATCGAACCGATCAGTGGATCGATGACCAGTTGAAACGGGTAATTCCAGGGAGAAATAATCAGTGACACCCCATACGGCTCGGGGTAAATATAGCTGGACCCCGGCAATTGAATCAATCGGGTTCGCACCCGGCGGGCTTTGGACCATTTCGGCAGGCGCTTTTTAATAAATCGTATTTCATCCAGTACAATTCCGACCTCGGTCAAATATCCTTCGTAGGCCGACTTTGACAAATCTTTTTGCAGGGCATCCAATATCTTCGTCCGATTATTGGCGACGGCCTTTTGCAGGGTATCCAGCTGCGCCATACGAAATCGGATTTCTTTGGTCTGCCCGGTGTTAAAATAGTCTTTTTGATCTTTAATCAATGCTGGAATCTCAATCATGGATACACCCGTATTCTTTATACTCGACATTTTTCAATGGACCGGACCAGGGCCCGCATATGGCCTTTTTCGGCCTGGGCGATGGCCAGAAAAGTTTCCCTGGCCGCCCCAAGTTCGGTCTGCTCGGCCATCGCCCGGTACAGGTCAAAGGCTGCGTATTCAATAGCCAGGGCCAGATCAAGGGTTGCTGCACAGGAATTGGCGGTAATTTGCTCCAGATTTCGGCGCGCCTCATCCAAATCTTGACCTCCTTCCAGAACCTCCCCTTTCAGGCTGTCATACAAAAGGTCGAAGGGCGGCGGATCGGGTTCGAATTTTTGAAAGAAACCATAGATCAGCTGGGCATGTCCCTTCTCAGCGATGGACATCTGCTCAAATATCTGGTGAACCGGTTCATCGGGGAAACTGTCCATTGCATGTTGATAAAATCGCCAGGCACCCTTTTCCAGGTCCATGGCGGTTGTCAGCAACTGCGCCGGTTCCCGGGTTTTGTCAAAAATTTGCACCTTCGGATAGCCGGGCGAAATCGGGCCGTTGCGCGCCAATAGCCCACCCATCAGATGGTAGACGTTTTTCTGGCAAACTTCGCCTTCGCCGACCAGTGACGCCGCCCATTGGGAGCGTCCGCCGTTATGGCAATAGAATATCAAGTCCTGCTCGGCAGGCAGTGAGAACAGCTTGGTTTCGACTTCAGCCAGCGGCATGAGCTGGGCGCCCGGGATATGACCCAGTTCATATTCCAATTCCTGGCGCACATCAATCAACAGGAAATCTTTTTCCTCGTGATTTTTTAAATACTCATCGAGTTCTTCAGCCGTCAAACTTTCAAATTCTAAGTTGTCCATATCGATGCAGTTGAATTAGTTGATTGAGTTTATTGGGTTGATTGAGTTGATTGAGTTGATTGGGTTGATTGAGTTTATTGGGTTGAATGAGTTGATTGAGTTGATTTCAATCCTACATCCGAAATCCAGAATCTGCAATCGATCCAACTCACCTTCTCAACTTCTTAACTTCTCACCTTCTTAACTTCTTATCTTCTTATCTTCTTTCTTTCCCGGCTTTCCCCAGAAGCCGGTCCAGCATGATTTGCGTGTCGGTGGTCGAATCGGTACATGATCCGTTGCGGCATACATGGGCCGTGGCTTGCCCTTCAACGACCTGCAGACCGTCCGTGTATCCGGCAAACTTGGCCAGCCGCTCGGCATTCTGAGTAGACTTGACGATGGCCATTTTGTTCGGCGAAAAATTGTGGTTCAGCGCGTTCAGCAATTGTCGGGTATCGCCGGCCCGGGGTTCACCCGCTATAATGACCTCCTGGCCGGGGCGCATTGCAAAGTCCAGGGCGCACAAAAAATAGGTAAAGGCCTGAGGCTGAGTTCTCACTGTGCCGGCAAAGGCATGGATCAGAGCCTGGGCCCGTTCTTCCCAGGTTGGATCACCGGTCAGCCGGGCCAGGGACACCAGGTTCAAAAGAGCTGCTGAATTGGCCGATGGTATGGCACCGTCGTAGAGCTCCTTGGGGCGCACCGGCAAATCGACGCTGGCTTGGGGAATTGAGAAAAAGCCGCCGTTTTGGTCATCCCAGAAATCCTCGATCATCCTGTGTTGCAGGTCTTGCGCCTGCTCTGCAAATGTCAAGTCGAATGTCGCCTGGTAGAGGTTCAACAGGCCGTGGATCAAATATGCATAGTCAGCGGCCTGGGCCGCCACCGCCAGCTCGCCGTCTCTGAAGCGGTGGTAAAGACGGCCATCTTTATCGATCATCCGGGACCGGATAAATTCGGCGGCTTTGCGGGCGGCCTGTTCATAGGCGGGATTGTCCAGAATACGAGCTCCCTGGGCCAGGGCAGCAATCATCAGTCCGTTCCAATCGGTCAGAATTTTATCGTCCTTAAGTGGATGAATGCGTTGGTCCCGGATCTCAAACAACCGATTGCGGATGCTGCGCCATTCCTCCCTCAGCTGGTCCGGCGGTACATTCAGCTTTTGGGCCCATTTGTCCAGAGTTGCCGTCAGGTGTATAATATTGGCGCCGGTTTTGCGTCGCGTGGCCTCGTCGTTAAAATTTCCTTCCGGGCTTAACCTTAAGATGGTCTCCCATCGACGGGCGGTGTCGGCGTCCAGCACCCGGCGAAATTCCTCTGATGTCCAGACATAAAACTTGCCCTCTTCCCCATCACTGTCGGCATCTTCGGCGGAATAGAATCCTCCCTCGGCGGCGGTCATATCCCGCAGAACATAAGTGAATATATCAGCGGCGGTTTCAGCCAACAGCGGTTCTTTGGAAATTTGGTAGGCCTCCAGACAGGCGCTGGCAATCAGGGCCTGGTCATAAAGCATTTTTTCAAAATGGGGCAGCAGCCACCTTTCATCCGTGGAATAGCGGTGAAACCCAAACCCGATATGATCCCAGATCCCTCCCAGGCGCATGGCGCGCAGGGTTTGCAGCACCATATCCAGGGCAGTGGACTCCTGGCTGCGATGATAATAGCGCAGCAGGAACAGCAGACGGTGGGGTGTTGGAAATTTGGGGGTCGGCTCGAACCCGCCATGACGCATATCGAAGGTGACTTTGATCTGTTTGAAGGCTTTTTCCAGCAAGGACGCATCAGGCCCATCGCCGGCCGCGTATGTGAATGCCCGGTTCAGCTGGGACGCGATGCCGGCAGCCGAGGTCTCGATCTTTTCATTCTGATTGGACCAGAGCGCATTGACCTGACGACAGATTTCGATCAATCCTGCCCGTCCGTAGCGGCTTTGTTTGGGAAGATAAGTGGCGGCAAAAAAAGGCTTTTTTTGCGGAGTCATGAATATACTCAACGGCCAGCCGCCGCTTCCCGTCAGCATCTGGCAGGCAGCCATATAAACGGCATCGATATCCGGGCGTTCTTCGCGATCCACTTTGATACAGACAAACGTGTCGTTGAGGTGTCCAGCCGTATCCGCATCTTCAAAGGATTCTTTTTCCATGACATGGCACCAGTGGCAGGTGGCATATCCGATTGAAAGAAAAATCGGTTTATTCTCCCGGCGGGCCCGTTCGAAGGTTTCCTCCGACCACGGATGCCAATCCACGGGATTATGGGCATGCTGGATCAGGTAGGGGCTTTTTTCGTTGATGAGATGGTTGGGAGACATGAGCTACCTCTAATTTGCTAATTCAGCGTTTTGCTAATATCGGTGATTGATATTTATCACCAAGCAAATGACCACGATCGAAAATATGAAATCCGAAGCACGAAATCAGAAACAAATCCTAAATCCGAATGCTTGAATGACCAAAACAGCGGCAACGTCCATAGAATCTGTTATTAACCCTTTGTTTTGATCATTGGTATTTTGGAATTTTGAGATTGTTTCGAGTTTCGAATTTCGAGTTTCGGATTTTCGGTCACCCGGACTATTTAACTAAACCAATATAGTCACAAATCATTGCGGTTTCAATGAGGATTGCCGCTCATCGATTTTTCAGGTGAACGTATGCAGGATAGGTAGTGAGGCGTGGATCTTCGAGCGGTCGGCCAATGGTGAAATGGTAAAGACTCTGATACTGGTTGTCTTCCAGCCCCAGGATATTATGAACTTCATCGTCAAAATAACAGCCGATGCCGGTACCGCGCACACCGTGCGCCTCGGCCGCGAGGTATAACACCTGACCAATCATGCCGGTTTCCCAAAACAGATGGCGATAGCGAAAAGGCTCAGCCGCTATCGTATCTTTGAACCGGGCGATCATGCCCAATGAAAATGCACTGGAGCCGGCGATATCCTGATGACAGCTGACCATCATGGCCTGGTGTCGAAAATTTCCCTCCTCCAGCAAATACAGGGGAAACCGGTTTTCCGGTGGCTGCCAGATAAAATTGGAACGGGTCAGCCGTTTGATTGGGTCCAGGTCCTGATCATTGCGGCATAAAAAATACAGGCCGGGGGGCAGGCCTTTGACATGATGAACAAAAATGAGAAAATGGCTTGATGCTTCCATAATTTCCGTATCAAACGGCGGACAGCCGTTGCGCGGCAGGGTACTGTCCAGGATGTTTAAAAATTGGTCCCTGGTGATCGAACCATTGCGGTCGAAATCGGTTGCACTGCGCCGTTGCCGAATGATTCCGGCGGCTTTCAATGGCGGGCTGGCTGTGTGAAATCGGGTCGGGTCTCCGAAATCGTAGTGCCGGTCGGCCGTTGACGGTTTGCGGGTAAGGTCCGCGGTTTGGTAGATAATCTCCCAGTTAACCGGTTTGGGGCTCAGCTGATTGGGGGTGCCGGTAAATTCAAGCTCTGAAAAGGCCGCGATGATGGAATGCGGCAAAGCGCGGGGTAGAACAGGTTGATTGCCAGGGTGGATAAAGCACAGCAGGTCCGGATGTTCCCCCTCCAGATCTTCATACCGTGTGCTGTTAAAACCCAGGATAGTATCCAGGGAATGGTCGGAAAGACCATTTAAACCGGTAACTTTCCAGCCGAACAAATTGGCTGAGATGCTGATCCCCGCCAGGGCATGGCCGGCATCATGGTTGCAGTAGCGGAAGGCACGCTCGCCGTATTTCCAGGATTCACGCCAGAAAATACTGCTGATGCCAACCAGAAAACCCCGGCATCCCAAATATTGCTCAAGGTGCTGCCAGGTTTGGATGGGAATCTCCGCCCGTTGTTCCAGCGCATGGGCCAGGGCGTTATAGTGATAAATTCCGCATGGCACCTCAGAAAGCTCGGGCAATATTAAATAGGCTTCGGTAGGGTGCAGGTTGCCGCTGGAAGGGTTGATGCGCAGAGACCATCGTGATTGCCCGGCTGCCTTCCAGGCTGAAAGGCCTAAAGACAATTCAAGGAATCCCGCAATGGTATCGAGAGAGACTATTTGTTGCCGATGGGTATTTCGACGATACAGGCCCGGATATTCTGTCCGGGGGTCTTCTTTGAGCAGCGGCAGCTCGATCACCGGGGTATTTTCATAGAAACGGAATGGATTCGGCTGGTTGCGCCAATCCATATATCCCGCAGATCTGGCGTAGCGCTCATAGTGGTGTTTGGTTTCTTCGTGATAACGAATAATTCCGGCGACGATATTATCATTATCATTTGATGCCATGGTGCTCCGATTGGCTGTTCATAAGAAAAGGGCAACACCCTGGGGTGTTGCCCTTTTAATTGTCGTCTGCATTGAAATATTATCCGCAGCCACTGCCGCTGCCGCACGTCGAACATGCCGCAGGTTGACCAAATTCGATACTGGAGCTGATTTTAAATCCGTATCCCAGAAAATCCACTGTCACCGGTTTGGCTTTTTCATCAAAATCTTTATCCATGATAAACTGGAATCCATTCACGTCGTACACATTATCGGTCTCTTTAGGCTCGTCCAGAGCCATCGCCAATGAAGGACCGCCTCATCCCCCATCATTGAGAAAGATTCGAATCGGTGCGATATCCCGATCCTTGAAATACTCTGAAATTTGCTGGCTAGCTGCTTCGGTAACCTCTACCATAACATCCTCCTTGAACTGGAATATGATCAGCGCGATTCAACTGCGGGAATAGATCTGATCGTAAAATTAGCCTTAATACTAATAACGCGGATCCGGTTTGTCAATTCAAATATCAATTCCGGTTTCTAAGCTCTTGGATATACTCTTGATATATCTTAAAATCGTCGGATGAAAAGAGCATAAATATGACTAATTCAAGGGACTTGTCCTGTTGCAAAAAATCGCGGGTCGTATCAACCGCCACCCGGCAAGCTTCTGCAATGGGATAACCGTACACCCCGCAGCTGATGGCGGGAAAGGCAATCGAGCCCACGCTGTTTTCCACGGCCAGTTTCAGGCTGTTCCGGTAGCAGGCGGACAGCAGCTCTTTATCCCGGGGTTTGCCGCTGTAAACCGGGCCCACCGTATGGATGACATGACGGGCCGCCAGATTATAGCCCGCGGTTATTCGTGCTTCGCCGGTGGGACACCCTCCCAGGGTGCGGCACTCTGCCAGAAGCTCCGGACCCGCACTGCGATGGATAGCCCCGTCAACGCCTCCCCCGCCCAATAGCGAAGAATTGGCCGCATTGACAATCGCATCCACTTTCAGTTTGGTGATGTCACCTTGATTAATTTCCAATTTAGCTAGTATTTCTTTTTCCATTAAGTTATCCCCCCTCGAGAAAAAGACAAATCACAAATGACAAGCATTATACAATGAACCAACCCGGATAAACCGGAATTAGCCACTAAGGCACAAAGACACAAAGAAAAAATTTTTATAAAAAAACTTCGTGCCTTTGTGTCTTGGTGGCGAAAATCTATTTATTGATAAGTCCTTCCCCAGCATGAGGCGATTTCAATATATATTGGCGCTAAATTCAAGATCTCAAACAGGATATATGGCAGTTTTCGGCAGCCTTCCAAAGAATTTGTTTTGGTCATTGTTTATTGGAATTTGAGATTTGTTTGTTATTTGGGTATTGAATTTTGGTGCTTATTTACTCAGTGACCGCAATTTGGAATTTCAATTATGTGTATTTAAGGGTGCGATCTCAGCTTAACATCCAACTAAAGATCATAGAGCGTTTCATCTTTAACCGGCGCCGGTCGTTTTCTGCTTCCGGCAGATCCCTTTTTTTCCGCCAGGGCAAAGGGCTCTTCTTCCTCCAGTAGATCTCCCATCTCGGCTTCAATGGCGTCGGGATCCTCGCCGGCTTCCATTCTTTTAAGCGCCTCCTGCATGCCCGGACCGAGTTCCAAACCGGTCATATCCGTCAGCTTGCGCATCAGGTTGGCAGCCTGGCGAGGATCATCTTCATTGATATTTTCCGCTTCACCGGCCAGCATTTGCATAGCTTTTTCCATCTTGCTTTCATCGAACGGCAGATCGTCCAAATCACCCTCTTCCTTGGCCTTGCCGGTGAAGGCAAACGCCGACATCTGTCTGGAAAGTTTTTTTGTCTTACATTTGGGGCACTTCGGCGTTTTGCTGGTGTTAATCGTTTTTGAGAAAAAATTAAAAATGGTATTACAGTCTTCACAATAGAATTCGTAGATCGGCATGCTTGCTCCTGACCAGTTTTATTGGTTATTCCTTTTTATGACTAACGGGATAATAAATTTTGATGATTTTTTTGTCAACCGTCAACCCGGAATTCTGCGATCGCCGGCGGCTTGCAGTTGTCCAAATCGAAATGCCGAACTCCGGCCGGCAAACTACCGACGGATATTGACTTGCAATTCGGCATCTGTTATGCCACCGGGGACCAATGAATCGCATCAAAAAATCGTGGTTTTTTTTGCAACCCCCTATTAATTATGAAAGGATTTGAAATTCATGGAAAGGACACTATCAATTATTAAACCTGATGCCGTCGCACGCGGGCTCATCGGTGAGGTCGTCAAACGGCTGGAGCAGAATCAGCTCAACATCGTGGCCATGAAAATGATTCATATGACCAAGCCTCAGGCCCAAGGCTTTTACGCAGTCCATCGCGAGCGGCCATTTTTTGAAAGTTTGACGGACCTTATGACTTCCGGTCCGGTGGTGGTCATGGTTCTGGAAGGAGACAATGTGATCGCCCGATATCGGGAATTAATGGGTGCCACCAATTTTGAAGAAGCCGCCGAGGGCACAATTCGAAGAGAATTCGCTACTGATATCGAAAAAAATGTGGTTCACGGCTCTGACGCACCCGATACCGCCGCTTTTGAAATATCATATTTTTTCAACAGTTTTGAAATTGTAAAATAGAATCCGGGGGATTCTGAGCGCTTCGCTTGATGGGCACTTCGTTTGATGAGCGCTGCGCTTAAAGAGCACTTCGTTTGAAGAGCGCTTCGCTAGATGAGCGCTTCGCTTGATGAGCACTTCGTTCCAAGAGCGCTTCGCTTGATGAGCGCCCCTGCGGGACTTGACGGAGAAAGCGCCCCAAATATGAGTAAGGCGGTTTGGCCGTTTTTGCTTCAAGCGCAGCGCTCCTCAAGCGCAGCGCTCGTCAAGTGAAACGCTCCCCTATGATCATGTCCGATCCGAACAAAGTAAAGCTTGCCAATATTGCAGTGGTCCTTGTTGGTACGCGCTACCCCGAGAATATCGGGGCGGCTGCCAGAGCCATGCGCAATATGGGCATTCGACAGCTAGTGCTGGTGGATCCGCAAAATCCTGATCCTGCCAGAATCCGCAAGATGGCCACCCATGTTGCCCTGGATGTGGTTGACCGGATGCAGGTCTGCGCTGCATTAAAGGACGCCCTGGCCGATTTCAGTTATGTCGTCGGCACAACGGCCAGGCTGGGCGGCCAGCGCAAAGTGGTTAGTTCACCCTCTAAGCTGGCGCAAAGACTTATCTCCATTTCACATCAAAATAAAATTGCCCTGTTGTTCGGGCCTGAAGACCGCGGCCTAACCAATGAAGATATCCGTTTCTGCGATATCCTGGTCAACATCCCCACGGCCGAATTTTCCTCCCTCAATTTGGCCCAGGCAGTCATGGTGATGTGCTATGAACTGTTTTGCTTCAGCCGGGATAAACCCGGCGAATTTGCGCCACGCCTGGCAAACCGGCATGAACTCGAAGCCATGTATGAGCAATTAAAAGAAGTGATGATGCACATCAGTTTTATCAATCCCGCAAATCCGGACTACTTTATGAACAATTTGCGCCATTTTGGGTCGCGGATCCAACTGCGGGCCAAAGAGGTGAGCATCATCCGGGGCATTTGTCGCCAGATTGACTGGTACGGCAAAAAAAGCTACCAGGAAGGCCTTAAGAAGGGGCGTGATGAATCTGACAAATAGTGATTGGAATTCGGAAGTCGGAATGCGGAAGTGAGAATGAATGGAAGTCTGAATGCGGAAGTGAGAATTTGGAATTCGGAATGCAGAAAAAAATTAACCTGGATGTCTGTAAAAACTAAGTTTAATGGATTATGGGAGCCGCTTTCAGCCGCAATCGATTTAAATCATGGCTGGAAGCCGCTCCTACCGGTGTCTTCTTTGGTTACCTGAGTTAACTGGATAAACGCATGCATTGAAACCAATAGATATCCTCTCATCGATATTTCCCTTATCCGCTATGCGCTTTGCTCCGTGGTCCTTGCCTCTCCAACCCTCCAACCTTCTCACCCTCCCATCTTCTCACCTTCTATCTTTTCCGACGTCAGCATTCCGCATTCCGACTTCAATCTAGTCCGTATCGGTCTTCAGTACCGCCAAAAAAGCCGATTGCGGGATCATCACCTTGCCCACCATTTTCATGCGTTTTTTGCCCTTTTTCTGCTTCTCGAGCAACTTGCGTTTGCGGGTAATATCGCCCCCGTAGCATTTGGCAGTCACATCTTTTCTGAAAGCCGAAACGGTTTTACGGGCGATGATGTTGCCCCCGATGGCGCCTTGGATCGCGATTTTGTACATCTGCCTTGGAATTTCATCACGCAATTTTTCACAGGCGGTTCGGGCCCGGGCCACCGCATTATCCCGGTGGACCAGCTGTGACAACGCATCCACTCGCTCCCCGTTGATGAGGATATCCATTTTGACCAGGTCGGTTGTTCTGAAATCAATTAAATCATAGTCAAAAGATCCATAACCCTGGGTCACCGATTTCAGCCGGTCGTAGAAATCGTAGATTACCTCCGCCAGGGGTATTTCGAAAATCATTTCCAGGCGGTCACTGGTAAGATATTGATAATTCTTATTGGTTCCTCGCTGATCGAGGCACAGTTTCATTACAGCGCCCATGTAACGATCCGGTACGATAATCGAAGCCCGGATAAAGGGCTCTTTGGTTTCTTGAATGAGCGTCGGATCGGGATACAGCGCGGGATTGTCGATAACAATCTCGGTGTCGTCGCTCATGATCAAACGATATTGAACCGACGGTGCGGTGAGGATGAGAGACAGCCCGTACTCGCGTTCAAGCCTCTCCTGTACCACCTCCAAATGCAGCAGCCCCAAAAATCCGCAGCGAAATCCAAATCCCAGGGCAATCGATGTGTCCTTTTCATAAATCAAGGCTGCATCGTTCAACTTCAGCTTTTCAAGCGCGGCCACCAGTTCTTCGTAACCATCCGATGCCACCGGGTAGATCGAAGAGAAGACCACCGGTTTGGCTTCCTTGAAACCGGGCATGGCGGCATCGCATGGGCGGTCTTTTAAGGTGATGGTATCGCCGCAGCGTGTATCACTGACGGTCTTGATGCCGGCAATCAGATACCCGACCTGGCCGGCTGAAAGCTGCTTTTGCTTGATCATGTCAATCTGAAACAGGCCGACCTCCTCCACTTTGTAGACTGCATTGTTGGACATAAACTTGATCTTGTCCCCGGCACGTATTTGTCCGTGAAAAACTCGGAAATGGACGATGGTGCCGCGGTAGGCATCGTAGTGCGAATCAAAAATCAAAGTCTTCAGCGGTTGGGCGGGATCGCCGACCGGCGCCGGCAATTTTTGAACGATTTCCTCCAATAGAGGATCGATCCCGATGCCCTCTTTGGCGGAAATCAATACGGCGTCATCCGGATCCAGACCAAGATCATCGTGGATCTGTGATTTTACCCGGTCGATGTCCGCTGATGGAAGATCGATTTTGTTGATCACTGGAATAATTTCCAGGTCATGCTCCATTGCAAGATAAAGGTTGGCCAGAGTCTGGGCCTCGACCCCCTGGCTGGCATCGATTACCAGCAGGGCACCCTCGCAGGAGGCTAAGGACCGGGAGACCTCATAGGAAAAATCAACATGCCCCGGGGTGTCAATCAGATTCAGGAAATAGGATTTGCCATCCGCAGCGGTGTAGGGTAGACATACAGTCTGGCTTTTGATGGTAATGCCGCGTTCCCGCTCGATATCCATGGTATCGAGGATTTGATTCTGAAAATCCCGCTCGGATATGATGTCGGTCGTTTCTATCAGGCGATCCGAAAGGGTGGATTTGCCGTGATCAATGTGGGTTATAATACTGAAGTTTCTTATGTTTTGCATTGAGTCTGTTTTTTTAATTTATGGACTTTGTTTTAAGTGTTAATTTTGCTATGAGATGGTTAGCGATATCCGGTCAAAAGAAAGTTGACACTGTTTTGCTTTGCGGATATACTGACACATTATAACTAATAAATTTAACCTTTTATCAATTTTTGTGGACCGCTGTCAAGTCTGCTGTCTATTATTATATTTCAATCGGATGCACCATGGCAACATCGGAGACCAATACCAGCGTTTTAATCGTCGATGACGACGAAGCTGTGCGCAGCACCATGAATGAATACATCAAAGCTGCCGGGTACAACTCCCTGGCCGTCTCCTGTGCCGAGGAGGCCCTCGAAGTCGTTCAAAAGCATGAATTCCAGGTAGTTATCACCGATATTATTCTGCCCGCCATGGGCGGGCTGGAATTAACCAAATCCATCCGGAAAAATAAAAAATCCGACGTCATCGTGATGACCGGCTATGGCGATGAATATTCCTACGAAGAGGCGATCAATATCGGCGCCAGCGATTTCGTGATCAAACCGGTGCGCCTGGAAGAACTCCTGTTGCGGCTGAAACGGGTGCTCAAGGAGCGCCAGCTCACCAATGAGCGGGTGCGGATGATGGAGAAATTACAAAAGCTGGCCGTAACCGACGGACTGACCAAGCTTTATAATTCAAGATCATTTTATTCCCAGCTCGAAACGGAAGTTGACCGTTTCAACCGTTACAAGCATCCCCTGGCCCTGCTGCTGTTGGATCTCGATCACTTCAAGCAGTACAATGACAACTACGGTCATCTGGAAGGCGATAAGGTCCTGGTCCGATTCAGCCAGATTATTAAGTCCTGTCTGAGGACCAATGACTCCGCCTATCGTTACGGCGGGGAGGAATTTACGGTTATTTTACCGGAGACGGGCGGGGCCGAGGCCAAAACCGTTGCCCAGCGGATTCGGTTGGCGTTGGAGGCAGAACGCTTTTCACCGGATAGGGAAAGTTCCGTTCAAATCACCATCAGTATCGGCGTGACTGAATACCAGGGTAAGGAAGAACTCTCTACCTTTATTCAGCGGGCCGACAAAGCCATGTACCTCTCCAAGCAAAACGGCCGCAACAAGGTCTCCATGCTATATGCGGGTGGAAGCCAGCCGACCTAGACCATGCCGAATGAAACAGGTCGATTGATCCGTCGAAGGCGGAACGAATGGCAGGTGCGTCTGCGTCCATCGATTCTTGGGTAATACGAATAATAACGGTAGAATCTCTTCATTCGACACGCGTCCGCCTCTGGAGGATTTTTCAATCGTCATTCGACATTCCTGCCTGTATCCTCACTTTGAGATATAGATTTCCCCGCTCACGCCCAGAATTTGATCCAATATTTTTCCCCAATCCCTTGAGCCGCAATTTGCTGCCCTCTTTAATTCCCGCCGGCACGGAAACTCTGAAAAGACGTTTGTGAAATCCCCGGGGGATATTGATCAGTTTGCGCGTACCGGCGACCGCCTCATGGGGGGTAATGGTAATGACGCCGTAGAGATGGGGGTCGGGACCGGGGCCGATCGGCCGGATCACCTGCAGATGCGGCGTGCTTTTGCGTGCGGTGACCCGGCGGATCTTGTTCCGGGCGCCGACACTGGGCAGCATCAGTATGAGATTGAGAAAAATGATGCCGAAAATAAAGCCGCCGATATGGGCCCACCAGGCCACGCCGCCGCCCAACCCCGGATTCGCTGCGGCATTGATAAACTGCAGCACGAACCAGATACCGATAAAGAAGTAGGCTGGAATATCTATAAAGTAGGGAATAAAAAAAATAGGGATGAGGGTTAATATTTTTGAGCGCGGGTGCAGGATCAGATAGGCCCCCATGACACCTGCTATTGCACCGCTGGCACCGATGGTTGGAAGATTTGAATGCAGGTTCAGCACCAGATGCGACACCCCGGAGGCGATCCCGCAGATGAGATAAAATACCAGGTAGCGCAGCGGTCCCAGCCGATCTTCCACATTGTCCCCGAATATATACAAAGACCACATATTGCCGAGCAGGTGCCAGAAACCGCCGTGCAGGAACATAAAGGATATGAAAGCGATAACCTGCTGCTGGGCGCTGAAATAAGTGCTGAGCTGAGGAATCGAATAACGAGCCGGCACCAGACCATAGGTAAATACAAACTTGTCCCATTCCGCGCCCTGGGACAGCTGGATTAAAAAAACAACGACATTGATACCGATGAGCGCATAGTTGACAACCGGAACATTTTTTGCCGGGGTGGTGTCGCGAAGCGGGATCATATGTCGGGTTGCGGGTTACGTGTTTCGGGTTACGGGTTTCGGGTTACGAGTTTCGGGTTGCGAGTTACGGGTTACGGGTTACGGGGACGGGCGCATGGCGCAACGAGCATAGCGCAGAGCGCAACAGGAACGGGGCATGGAGTAGATCGATTTAAGGCCGGAATTCTTGTATTCTATCTTCTGACATCTGTGTGCTGGCATGGGTTGCGGGGTTATAATTGCGTGTCGCGAGCAATTGGGCACAGGGCACTGGGCTGCGCGCATAGCGCATAGCGAAAAAACAAAAACCGAACTAAAGCCACTCATAATAGTTGCTCACATACTTCAGCGTGAATTCGCATCTACGCCCTTTACGCCATGCCCTCTGCGCTATGCCCCTTGCGCCACGCTCCCTGCACTGCACTCTCTGCGCCATGCGCCATGCGCCATGCGCCATGCCGAATACCGAATGCCGAGCGCCGCTCCCCGCAATCCGCACCTCGCAACCCGTGCCCCGCACCCCGAATGCCGAACACCGACTGCCGGCAGTTACAACCCGCACCCCGCAACGCGAATTACCCGTCAGCCTCCTTTATCCGGTCGAGATTCATTTTAAACTTGCGCTGCTTTTCCAGTAGGGCACTCTGCTTATCACGGACTTTTTCAATGACGTCGGCCGGGGCCTTGCTCAGAAAGCCCTCATTTTCCAACTTTTTACCGACCTTTTCCAGTTCGACGGCCAGCTTGTTCATTTCTTTCTCCAGGCGCTGGATTTCTTTTGCAAAATCAATGATTCCCGCCAGATCGACGAATATCGTGGCATTTTGAACCACGGCGGTGGCGGATGACGCAGGCCGGTGGGCCGTCTCATCTACGGTCAATGCGCTGAGCCGGGCCAGGTTGATGATCAGATCTCTTTGCGATTCGATGATCTCGCGGGTTGGTCCATCCTCTGATTGAACCGTCACCGGCAAAGCCAAAGACGGCGCCAGGTTCATTTCACCCCGCACATTCCTGATGCCGGTTATGACATCCATCAGGACTGCCATTTCGGATTCCGATTGTTGGTTGCGTTCCGAGTGGGCTGCCTCCTCCTGATATGCAGGATATGCCGCCTTCATAATCGATCCCCTGGTACCGGGCATATGATGCCAGATTTCTTCGGTTACAAAAGGGATGAACGGATGCAGCAGGATCAGGGTATCGTGCAGAACGTGCCACAGCACCGAGCGGGCCGCCTCCTTGGCCTGTGGCCCTTCTTTATCGTACAGGGCCGGTTTGGCGGCTTCAAGATACCAGTCACAGAATTCATGCCACACGAAATTGTAAAGTGATCCGGCAGCTTCATTGAAGCGGTACGCATCTAATGCCGTGGCGACCTCCAACGTCACCCGTTGCAGGCGGGATAAAATCCATTGGTCCGGCAGTGACAGATTCTCATAATTTATATCCTCGTGGCCCTGCTCCAGATGCATCAGGGCGAAGCGAGCGGCATTCCAGAGTTTGTTGACAAAGTGCCGGTAGCCTTCGACCCGCTTTTCCGACATTTTTATATCGCGCCCCTGGGCGGCGAATGCGGCCAGGGTATAGCGGAAGGCATCCGTCCCGTATTGATCAATGACGTTCAAGGGGTCGATGACATTGCCCTTGGATTTGCTCATCTTTTTGCCTTCCTCATCCCGCACGAGGGCGTGGACGTAGACGTCTTTGAATGGGACGTCATACATGAAATGGATGCCCATCATCATCATGCGCGCCACCCAGAAGAACAAAATATCGAATCCGGTAACCAGCACGGACGTGGGATAGAAGGTTTTCAACAGAGGGGTCTCATCGGGCCAACCCATGGTCGAAAAGGGCCAGAGCGCGGAACTGAACCAGGTGTCGAGCACATCGGTTTCCTGCACCAGTTTTTGCGACCGGCAGCCCGGGCAGGCCTGCGGAGCTTCCATGGCGACCACAATTTCGCCGCAATCCTCACAGGTCCAGGCCGGAATCTGGTGGCCCCACCAGATCTGGCGCGACACGGTCCAATCCCGAATGTTGTTCATCCAGTCGTAGTAGGTGTTGGTCCACATTTCAGGAATAATCTTGGTCTTGCCGGTTTTCACGGCGTCGATGGCCTTTTCGGCAAGGGGTTTTGTTCGTACAAACCATTGTTTTGACAGATTGGGTTCAACCACCGTTTTGCAGCGGTAGCAATGGCCGACGCTGTGTCGATAAGGCTCGATCTTGATCAGCAGCCCTTCCTCTTTAAGCGCTTCGACGACGGCATCGCGACACTCAAATCTATCGAGCCCTTCAAAACGGCCGGCTTCAGCGCTCATGTCACCGTTGTCATCGATGACCTTGACACTGGGAAGATTGTGGCGTGCACCAATATCAAAGTCATTGGGATCGTGGGCCGGCGTGATCTTCAACCCCCCCGTACCAAATGACATGTCGACATAGGCGTCCTTAATGATGGGAATTTCACGGTTCATAAGCGGTAAAATAACCGCATCGGATTCGACACTCAGGTAGCGTTCGTCTTCAGGGTGAACCGCCACTCCCGTATCGCCCAGCATGGTTTCAGGGCGGGTGGTGGCCACCACGATTCCGCCGGCTCCGTCCTTAAAGGGATAGCGGATATGATACAAATGTCCGTCACGGTCTTCGTGCTCCACTTCAAGATCTGCCAGGGCGGTGTGGCACCGGTGGCACCAATTGATTATGTAATTGCCGCGATATATGAGCCCTTCCTGATAAAGCTGGACGAATACCTTGCACACAGCTTTTGACAATCCTTCATCCATTGTGAAACGCTCGCGCTGCCAATCACAGGAGGCTCCCAGGCGCTTTAGCTGGTTGATAATGGCGCTGCCGTATTTTTCGCGCCACTGCCAGACAACCTCGATAAATTTTTTACGGCCCAGTTGATGACGGTCGGAGCCTTCGGCGGCCAGCTTTTTTTCGACGACATTTTGGGTTGCAATGCCGGCGTGATCGGTCCCCGGCATCCACAGAACGTTGTCCCCGCAGAGGCGGCGATAACGGCACATGATATCCTGCATCGTATTGTTTAAGGCGTGTCCCATATGAAGAACGCCCGTCACATTCGGCGGTGGGATGACAATTGAATAAGCCGGCTGAGAACTCTGTTCTTGCGCTGCGAATAGCTGCTCATTTTCCCAGTATTCGTACCAGCGTTTTTCCACTTCATGGGGTTCATAGCCCTTGTCAAATTGCTTCAAACTCATTTGAATGACGCTCCTTTATGCCAAGTATTGGTTTAGCCCGAAAAATGAAAAAAGGGATTATAGATTAATCCCTTGAAATTTACCAGCTGTTTTTATGATTTCAGGGCTTTTGTATTTGGCCCCCGGGGCCGGCGATTTTGAAATTGGGGGCAGCGGTAAAATATGTGCTGAATAGACTGCAGGATCTGTACTGACAGCAGGTATAATCTTCGATTCGGAGAAAAAACCGGTGACTATTTTGGCTTTTGGAGTTTATCCCAACAAGGGGCTTTGTCGTATCAGGAAATATTTTATAAATTCGGCTAAAGCAGTCGGAGCTTTGTTCTTAAGGTTCGAAATTATCGATCGTATCATTTCCCAGCAAGGCTCTTTTCAATCGATCGATCTCTTTTGCTACCGCTTTTTCAATCACATCGTAGATAATTGCTTCTATCTTGTCGGCAAATTTTTCGTTGAGGATTTGCTCGACAGCCGCATTGATGTCCCCCGATGGTGTGGTCGATAGCTCGTCGATAGCCTGCCCGACTTTCAGCTCTTCCAGCACGGTATCATCTTTTTTTCCTCCTTCTGCAACCTGATCGATCGGCGATAGCGCGATTTCGATTTCGACGGTTCCATCTTGGGGCGAAATCTGATTGATCGGATCGATCTGTCGGGAAATGGAATCTGGATCAATTTCATCGCCCAATACCGGATTTATCTCAGCTTCACCTGTATCTGGCGGTGAATCGCTGAATTCGATCAGCCCCTTTTCCTCAAACGGGCTATCCTCCTCAACATCAATTAATTCGAGAAAATCATCTTCATCATCAGCTTTAGATGGGTTTACCATGCCGGTTTGGTTCAGCGTTATCTCTTCATCGGCTGAAAAGTGCTGGTCGAATTCGGTAATTTCAATGATTTCTTCCCCATCGTTATCTTTGAGTCCGCCATAGTTGTCCAGTGCGATGACTTCATCAACATCTTCGATTTCCGCTTGTTCTTCCAAATGAAGTAAGTTGTCAACAAATTCAGACTTCGGATGATCTTCAGCGGCCGGCGACGCACTTCTATCGTCCATTTCCGCGGATCCGCCCAAATCAAGGAGGGCCTCGTCTTTTTCTCTTTCAGATTCGGCCTCCCGGGCCCGATCGACCTCTCTATATTCGTCATCCAAGCTTAAGGACTTTGCAACGGCTTTGGCTATAATGTCATCACTGCCGGCTGCTTTGGGTTCCTCTGTTTCCTGATCGGCGTTGTCTTCATCGAAGTCAAGATCGCTGAGGGTCTCTATTTCAGGCAGACCGTTGCGATTGATAAATTCCGGAGTTCCATCCTCGTCCAGGGAAACGAACTCCGCCTTCTGGTCCTGATCGGACTCCAGGTCGATTACATCGTCCCGATCATCATTTTCGAAATCGAGGTATTTCTCCGGCGCACGCGCGGCCTCACCTTCATTGGTTTCAGTTGATACGGCGAGCATCATATCCGCAAAGTCATGATCGGCCTCTCCGCGCTCCTCGTCTAGTTCAATGAGTTCATTATCTTCATCATCCAATCCGTACTCAGTATCAGTATTTTCCTCCGGATCAAACAAATCATCATTCCATCCGGTTTCGCCAGATGGACTCGCGACTGCGGCGCTATTGTTTTCTTCCGCTTGGTCAGGGCCGTTGTCGACGATGATGGTGTCATCATCAAAGTCCGCGAGATCCCTAACTTGCGTCATCTCTTCGGGATCATCATCAAAAGCATCGAGATCCGTGATCATGGTCATTTCGTCTTTTTCGTCATCAAGGTCATCGAGATCCGTGACCATCGTCATTTCTTCTTTTTCGTCATCAAGGTCATCGAGGTCCGCGACCATCGTCATTTCGTCTTTGTCGTCATCGAAGTCATCGAGATCCGTGACCATCGTCATTTCGTCTTTGTCGTCATCGAAGTCATCGAGATCCGTGACCATCGTCATTTCGTCTTTGTCGTCATCGAAGTCATCGAGGTCCGTGGCCATCGTCATTTCGTCTTTGTCATCATCGAAGTCATCGAGGTCGGTGACCATCGTCATTTCGTCTTTGTCGTCATCGAAGTCATCGAGGTCCGTGGCCATCGTCATTTCGTCTTTGTCATCATCGAAGTCATCGAGGTCGGTGACCATCGTCATTTCGTCTTTGTCATCATCGAAGTCATCGAGGTCGGTGACCATCGTCATTTCGTCTTTGTCGTCATCGAAGTCATCGAGGTCCGTGGCCATCGTCATTTCGTCTTTGTCATCATCGAAGTCATCGAGGTCGGTGACCATCGTCATTTCGTCTTTGTCATCATCGAAGTCATCGAGGTCGGTGACCATCGTCATTTCGTCTTTGTCGTCATCGAAGTCATCGAGGTCCGTGGCCATCGTCATTTCGTCTTTGTCATCATCGAAGTCATCGAGGTCGGTGACCATCGTCATTTCGTCTTTGTCGTCATCGAAGTCATCGAGGTCCGTGGCCATCGTCATTTCGTCTTTGTCATCATCGAAGTCATCGAGGTCGGTGACCATCGTCATTTCGTCTTTGTCGTCATCGAAGTCATCGAGGTCGGTGGCCATCGTCATTTCGTCTTTGTCGTCATCGAAGTCATCGAGGTCCGTGGCCATCGTCATTTCGTCTTTGTCGTCATCGAAGTCATCGAGGTCGGTGACCATCGTCATTTCATCTTTGTCATCTTCGAGATCACCGAGATCTTCGAGATCAAAAACCCCGGTCATATCGTGGGGATCATCATCTTCATCAAGGGCGGTTAGATCCATTGCCTCTGAATCTTCTTCAGAATCATCATCGAAGTCATCGAGATTAAAAACCCCGGTCATATCGTGGGGATCATCCTCATCTTCATCAAGGGCAGTTAGATCCATTGCCTTTGAATCTTCTTCAGGATCATCATCATCATCATCATCGAAGTCATCGAGATTAAAAACCCCGGTCATATCGTGGGGATCGTCCTCATCTTCATCAAGGGCAGTTGGATCCACTGCCTGTGCATCTTCTTCAGGATCATCATCATCGAAGTCATCGAGATCAAATACCCCGGTCATATCGTGGGGATCATCCTCATCTTCATCAAGGGCTTTATGATCCATTGCCCCTGTCATTTCTTCGAATTCATCATCTTCCTTATCTTCTCCGGCTTTATCGCCTTTGGCGATTATGGGAGGATCATCGTCTGTTTCACTCGATAAATCGACAGTGTCGTTATCATTTTCGGATTCAACCGTTATTTCATCAGTAAGGTCAATTATGACATCATCTTCCGAAGAATCGAATTTGACAGATTCTTGACGGGGATCTTTCTTCTCGATCATATTCATCACCAATTGGAATGGGGGAGATTTTTTTCAACGGAATGATTTTTAAATTTTTGGTACCCTTAAAAAAATATCATATGGTGCGGTAAGTGTCAAGGAATATTGCCATTTTCAATATCTGGCACCTTTGGGGCAGATTTGATTTGCAAGGTGCAGAACCTCGATAAGGGGTGGTCGATATCATGATTTTGACTGTCTGAAATCGATGGCTATTGTGTTATTGCATATCAGTTGTTATAACCTGCTAAAAAGCCATGGCAAATGATCCCCTGGAAGGCTAAAGGCTCAATATTTTCTGCGCCACCAAAACCTGAGTTCACTTATAAGTCGACCAATAATCATTCGCCGAACAAGTCAATGTAGCTCTGTTTGCGGACTATGCCTTATAGTTAAATATGCGACATTTTTATATCGATCCATCCGTGGTTACCAGGCGTTTGGCTTTTATCGAGGGTGACGAAGCCCATCACATCAAAAATGTGTTGCGGCTGAAGCCTGGGGATCATATAAAGCTACTCGACGGCACCGGTGTTGAATACACGGCGGAGGTTAAAAATATCGAAGCCGATAAAGTTGAAGTTGCCTTTCGAAATACGCTGCGGCCCGAAACCGGCCCGAAGGTCAGGACCACGGTGGCCCAGGCTTTTCTAAAAGATAAAAAAATGGATGATCTCGTTCGCAGTCTTTCCGAATTGGGAATTGATGGATGGATTCCATTTTTTTCGCAGCGCTCCATTGCCCGTCCAGATAAAAAGCGCCTTGCCAGCCGGATCCAAAGATGGAAACGAATCGCCGCATCGGCCCTTAAACAGTGCCGCCGAAAAAGCATGTTGGAAATCTCAGATACGCTGAGCTACGAAGAGGTGCTGAAACTTGGCCAATCCTTTGATTTGAAAATCGTGTTTTGGGAACATGAAACCATGCCCTTGAATCGGAATATTTGGACCGCAACTGGCGCTGTCCCGGGATCCGTTATGGTGATCCTGGGTCCGGAAGGGGGATTTACCGACCAGGAGATTGAAACGGCCCGGCAGGCGGGCTTTGTCACCGCCGGATTGGGTCCCCGAATCTTGCGAGCCGAGACCGCCACCCTGGCAGCGAGTACTCTGGTTCAATATATTTTTGGCGATACGGGTCCCGATGCATCCGATTCGAAATACGTAATTTAGGACGCAGATTTTCGCAGATGCCCGCAGATTTTAAACCGATTTGCGAAAACAATTTGCCTTTTTTGGATTTTGAATCGCTCATTTAGGAAAAATATGTTGACAATTAATTAGTGGTTTAATAAAAAAGGGCTTCTCAAAAACGAGCTTTCAAAAAGCCGAGGTAGCTCAGTCGGTAGAGCAGGGGACTGAAAATCCCCGTGTCGGCAGTTCGATTCTGTCCCTCGGCACCATCATTTCAGGCACTTGCGAAATTTTTCGTAGGTGCTTTTTTTTGTTTTAACGGTCACGAAAACGGGCACAATTGACATTGGGTATGAATTTAATCTTTTGATATCATGTCAGAATTTTTTAGAGACATGGGATTATAATTCCCCGTGCCCATGAGTACGGTATGGTTTGAACCTGTCTATCAATTAGAAACAGCATGAATGAGCATTGCCTTCACAATCCTGTTTGAAATATTAATCAAAACGTAATAAAGTACCATTAAAAACTGGATCTAAATCCACATATGAGGTCGTAAAATGATAGATAGAATAATTATTGATTCAGACATACACTTTGGAAAACCCTGTATTGCAGGAACACGCATCACCGTGCAGAGTGTTCTTGAGTTGCTAAACGAGGGCCTATCTTTTAAAGAAATCACTCAAAATTATTATCCCGACCTTGAAGATGAGGATATTCGCGCCTCTATTCAATATGCTATCGCACTCGTCGCTTCTGAGGATATTCACCTTGCGAGAGAACCGGTATGAAATTTTTGCTTGATCAAGACGTTTATGCGACAACACTGCGTTTTTTGAGTGGATTGGGGCACGATGTTATTGCGGTTGCTCAAATCGGGCTTGCGCGGGCGACTGATGAGGATTTACTTAATACAGCTCACGATCAAAATCGAATATTTGTAACGCGAGACAGAGATTTCGGCAATCTTGTTTTTGTCAAAGGCTTAGGTGCCGGAGTTCTTTACTTACGTATATTGCCTTCAACTCAGAATTCAGTGCACGATGAACTTGAGCGGGTTTTGAGAACATATTCTGAAGGTGAGTTGAAAAATGCATTTGTAGTTATTGAAGCAGGCGGACACAGATTTCGGAAGCCTCTGAATTAATCAGCCAACAAATAAATACAAAGGCAAATTGCAGGGAGCTTTATTAGCTCAACGATTGGATCATATTTATGATCACACAGATAATCCGATTGCTTTCATATCACGCCAGAGATTTCGGCGGCGATTATGTTTTTTTCGCCACCGGGTAACTAAAGCTTTGTAGGTATTTTGATTTAGTTCATGTAAGGCCTTGCACCATGCGGCTTGATCAGAGTAATCTGATTTATAAGCATTTGCCGGATCGGGCACGATCAGGTGCAGATGTTCTTTCCATACCTCTATCGCCACGTTAAGGCTAAGACCGGCATTCATTTTCTTTAAACCCCTGCACCGAAAACTCCCGAGGAGGTCATTTTTAGATGCCGCCGCCGGAAGTGCGGTTTCGTAAAAGACCGGATATTTTCTGACGAGACGCTTGCTGTCGGGCAAATCCGAAGTCAGACGGGCCAGCCAGTGCCACTGCTTTTTGAATAGCCTCTTGTCCTTCTTCAATTCGTTCAGCCAACCGTTGAGCTTATTCGAAAACCACTTTTGTTTCTTTTTCGGGTCCAAACTCGCATCTATCAACCAGTGAACCCAGGAATCTGAAACGCTGGGAGCGACCAGATGCCGAGAGAAACTGCGATTAGCCATTTCAGTTTTCCACTGGTTAAAAATCGGATCTATGGTTTTTTTTGTATTGGGTCGGATTACGCGTTTGTATTCTTGAATGAGCGTTTCACAGTCTTCCGGCAGCCGAATTATGGCACCTTGAAATTGAGCGGCTGCCCTGCGCTGTGAATTACCCAACTTCAAAGAGACCTTACTCCACACCAGCAATAGGGCCGCTAAATCCTCTTGGCCATCTTTAATGTAATAATCCATCTGATCCAATAGCAGGGTCGATTCCGGGTACCATTTTGACTTTCTTTTTTTCCCCAGGAAACTGGAAAACGTTTTCACCAGCCACTGCTCCGCTTCTAGAAATTCCTTCCGGCTAATCGCGTCATCGATCAGCGGACGACCATATTGCCAATTTTGGTCCAAATGGTTCCGGCAGGTTTCCAGGTGTCTTGATGAATCAAACCGGGATTGATAAACATGATTGATTTGATGCCAGGGTGAAAAGACATTGTTTAGATCGATTTCATGCGTTTCGTCATCACGCAAGTAGCCATAAATTTCACGACAGGACTCATCGGGAAGGTTTACAAAAAAATCAACCAGCGCAATCTGATTCATGTATACCAATTCGATTGATTGCTCGATTTCATATACCTTTTCAAACAAGCGAATACCGGAATGGGGTTCATGCTGCAAGCCCGACCAAAGCCACTTCAACACACAACGGGTTGCATCTTTTTCAAGCTCGCAGGGTTCACCGTATTCGGCCCCCATCCACTCCGGATACGAAGATATGCCCGCCTCGATGCTCTCCAACGCCTCTGCAAAAAGCTCCGGATCATCAACCGACGGGTAGACGTCATCGATCAAGCCCAGCATATCCCGAGCAATCGGCTCGAGATCAGAAGCAAGATAAGAGCCGTCAAAATAAGGTGCCTCCCAGTGGTGATCCTGGACCGCATACTTTCCTTCCTCATTGCCGACCTCGGCAATAACTTCATACCAATGACGCCATAGTGAATTCCAATATTCCATGGTCCGTTTATGCGAAACCGGCCGGCTTTTGTTTTTCCCACCGGTTTTAGTCCGAGCCGCTTTTAGAATTTCGTCCACTGTTGCGGCCATATCCGGATCAGCCCTCATAAAATCGTCCACCAGGTTTTTCAAATTTCCAGAGGACGCAACCACTTCCAGCATGCACGCGATCTGATCCGTTGTCAGAGATTCCAGTAAAAGCTTACCCATCGTAATTTCTTTTTCTTTCATATTACAATTTCCAAAGGACATGTCTAAGGTCGTTTTTTCTGTATTCTTTGAGGCTCATCCTTTTTCCTGCGCAAATCCTTCTATATTCTCCGCTTTAGAATGATCATTATAGAAAGTCAATCCCTCACTTCCGTGCGAGCGCTTTACAATTTCTAAATATGCTGTGAGGATAGGATGGTAATGGAAAACTGTGCCCAATTTGTGCCCGTTAAGGTTAAATCGCGACCTTCATCTTTTCTCGTCTTTTCCCCTCGATTTTCCCTATTTGAAATACCTTTGTAAACTATATAAATCTATAAATAATTATAAAATTTTATAGGTTTTTTTAGATTTATTCAAAACCAATGGTGAATTGAAATATTATGCAATGTTTCGTAAACATATAACATATTGTATTTTTACGGAATAAGCATGAATTGGCATATTGTTTGCTTGTGTTAATTGAGGTGCGTCTAAGGTATAGTTCCCTATCATCTTTCTTTCAAAGGATGATAATGGCGGCCAATGAATAATTTTAAAAGAGAATGCATATGTCTCACATTTCGCCAGTTAGATTTTTAATGTTGCGAATTAGTTATCGCGAGTAATTTGTTGAAAATGTCTGATTTTCAATATTTTTTATCAATAATTGCCGCTATTGCCATAAAACAACTCGTAAC